>QWCE01000959.1_pt1 | contig 48746 bp, 49 predicted proteins | sample 1972531 | NCBI WGS metagenome assembly QWCE01 (sample SAMN09866716, study PRJNA288562) | Human gut metagenome isolate term4_stool, whole genome shotgun sequencing... | reverse complement strand
ACAAATCCAGCAATAAAGATATGAAAATGTAGATTTTTTTTGTGAAAATCCCCTTGATTCTGCACCCTTTACCATGTACAATAAAGGTATAAAATAAAATCCGCAATGTTTTGATATATTGCGGATTTTGTTTTAAAACGATATATGTTTAAACAACGCAACTGCACATAATACAATGGCAAGTGGTACATAGAGGTAACGTCCGATGGAATACCAGAGTGTGCCACGATTCTTTTTGCTGCCGCAGTTGACAGCTTCGAGCAGGTCATCCTTTTTCATGATATAGAACCATGAGACAGCACCGATGGTTGCGCCAATCGGGATGATGTAGATAGAAACAATATCCATCCAAGGTCCCCATTTGGAGATCGTCTCCATACCGATGCCACAGCCAAGGCATAACACACCGATGATGATCAGGACTGCGGTACGGCTGAGCTTCGGAAACTGGTGTAAGAGTGATTCGGCAACCGCCTCAAACATATTCTGAAGGGAGCTTACACCGGCGAAGATCATTGCTATATACAGGATAATTGCAAATAACCGTCCGAGCGGAATGTTCTGTAAGATGGTCGGCAGGGTAACAAAGAGAAGACTTGGACCTGCTCCGACATCAACGCCATAAGAGAAACATGCCGGGATAATGACCAGTGCTGCGACAACGGCAGCGATCGTATCAAAGATCGCGGTATGTTTTGCAACTCCGACAACATCTTCATCCTTTGACAGATAAGCACCATAGACGATCATGCCGCTTCCCGTAACTGACAGGGAGAAGAATGCCTGTCCCATTGCCCAGATCCAGATCATAGGATCAGCAAGCTTTGACCAGCCCGGTGTGAACATGAACTTATATCCTTCTGCTGCGCCCGGAAGCATAGCAACACGGACTGCAAGGATCAGAAAAATGATGAAGAATAACGGCATCATGATCTTATTTGTCTTTTCTATACTATGTGCACCGAAGAACAGAGTCAGAAGCGTTCCGGCTACCACGATAATGTGAAGCGGGATTACGGAGAACGGTTTGGATGAAAATGAATCAAACCAGGCTGCTGTATCTTCATGCATTAAAGTTCCGATCAGAGAATCAAGGAAGGCTTTTAAAATATACGAAACGATGATCGCATAACCGATCGCGATACATAAGGAGCCTGCAAGTGGAAGCCAGCCAAGCAGTCCACCTGCAGTACCGGCTTTTTTACCTCTTGTTTCCCATGCATATTTATAAGCACCAAGTGTTCCTGTTCCGGCTCTTCGTCCGATCGCAAATTCGGTCGGAAGTGCCACATAGCTGAATATAAAGATAAAAAGCAGGTAGATCAGCAGAAATGCGCCGCCACCATTACTTCCTAATTTATTTGGAAATCCCCAGACATTTGCCATACCAACGGCAGAACCAACAGAAGCCAGAATGAACCCCCATCTGCTTCCAAAACTTTTCGTATTTTTATTACTCATAAACTAACCCTATCTATTTCTTTATTATATAGATGATTGCGTAATTCAGATTTATAAACTAGCATGAATGGTTTGACTTACCAAAACAGTGGCATCTTAGTACCGCTGCAGAGCTAACTGAGACCTTAGCGAGGTTTACCGAGGTTAGTTCGAAGTTACACAGCGGGGAAACGAGCGGAAGCGTCCACTGGTTGGTAATGTCAGAATCATTTATGCATATTAGTAACTAATGCTTACGCAATTATCCATACGTGCCATACTGTTCCAGTTTAAAGGTTTACAGTCGAAAAAGCAACAAAAATATTATTCACCTATTGACATGGTAGGTGAATAGGAATATTATCTTTGTAGCATAATTTGGAAAGAGGGAGAAATACTATGGTCATCTCGTCAAAAGGACGGTATGCATTACGCGTTATGGTTTATCTGGCGGTAAATCATGATGGCAGTTTTATACCATTAAAAGAAATATCACAACACGAAGAGCTGTCACAGAAATATCTGGAAAGTATCACCCGGATGCTGTCAAAAGCACATCTGATCGAAGCGGCAAGCGGACATGGAGGTGGCTATCGTCTGACCAGAGAACCGGAGGAATACAGTGTGGGAGAGATCCTCAAACTGACCGAAGGAACCCTTGCACCGGTATCCTGCCTGAAGGATGATTCAGTACCGTGTGACCGGTCGGAATTATGTTATACATTACCGATCTGGCAAGGACTTGCCGATCTGATCAATAATTATTTTGATAATATGACACTTGCCGATGTGGCAGGAAAAGCCGGACAAACAGTGAAAGAATAGATGAATATACAGGAGGCACGAATATGTCAGAGAAACAGTTATTAAATGTAAAGAATTTGTATGTAGATGTAGAGGAGAAGCAGATCCTTCACGGTGTAGATCTGTCAATCGGAAAAGGTGAGACGCACGTTCTCATGGGGCCAAACGGAACAGGTAAATCAACACTTGGCTATGCACTCATGGGAAATCCAAGATACACTATAAAGAGCGGAGAAATCTGGTTTCAGGGTAAAAATATTACAGAGGCTCCTGTCAATGAGCGGGCGAAAGCAGGAATCTTCCTGTCCTTCCAGAATCCATTAGAGGTTCCGGGTGTGACTTTAAGTTCATTTATCAGAAATGCATTGGAGCAGAAGACAGGAAAAAGACAGCGTTTATATGATTTCAAGAAAGAGCTGGAGCGTACAATGGAGATCCTTCAGATGGATCCATCCTATGCAGAGCGTGATCTGAATGTCGGATTTTCCGGTGGTGAGAAAAAGAAGGCAGAGATCTTACAGCTCCTGATGCTGAAGCCTTCACTTGCAATCCTTGATGAGACAGATTCCGGTCTGGACGTTGATGCTGTAAGAACAGTATCTGCCGGTATCGAAGAATACCAGAAGAATTGCAAGGGCAGTCTTCTGATCATTACCCATAGTACGAAGATTCTGGAGTCCTTATCTGTTGATCATACACACGTTATGGTAGAAGGTAAGATTATACAGACCGGTGATGCATCTCTGGTAGAGGAGATCAACCGGAATGGATTTGCAAAATATGAGAAGACAGAGCAGAATCAGTAGTCTTTGAAAGGAGCATCCGATAGATATGAAAGAAAAAACATATGTAGAAGACATAGACAGAAATATATATGACTTCAAAGATGATGAAAAAGATGCTTATAAGATCAAGGCAGGACTGACGCCAGAGATTGTTGAGCAGCTTTCGAAAGAGAAACATGATCCGGCATGGATGCAGACCTTCCGTCTGGAATCCCTGCAGATCTATAATAATATGGAAGTACCGGACTGGGGACCATCGATTGAAGGTCTGAATATGGACAACATCGTAACCTATGTCAGACCAAATACAAATATGAAAGCAAAATGGTCTGATGTGCCGGAAGATATCAAGAATACATTTGAACGACTGGGCATCCCACAGGCAGAGAGAAAATCTCTTGCAGGTGTCGGAGCACAGTATGATTCCGAGCTGGTATACCACAATGTCCGTCAGGAGGTAGCTGAAAAGGGCGTTGTATATACCGATATGGAGAGTGCATTAAATGGCGAATATGCAGATATGGTAAGAAAGCATTTTATGAAGCTGGTTCGTCCCAATGACCACAAGTTCGCAGCTCTTCATGGTGCTGTATGGTCAGGCGGTTCCTTTGTATATGTGCCAAAGGGAGTATCCGTAGAGATTCCGTTGCAGTCTTATTTTCGTCTGAATGCACCGGGAGCCGGACAGTTTGAACATACCCTTATCATCGTGGATGAGGGCGCGGATCTTCATTTCATCGAAGGCTGTTCTGCACCAAAATATAACGTGGCAAATCTCCATGCCGGATGTGTGGAATTATTTGTCGGTAAGAATGCGAAGCTTCGTTATTCGACGATCGAGAACTGGTCAAAGAATATGTATAACCTGAATACAAAACGAGCAGTTGTAGAAGAGGGCGGAACGATCGAATGGGTTTCCGGATCCTTCGGATCGCATGTATCCTATCTGTATCCAATGAGTATCCTGAAAGGAAAGGGTGCGAAGATGGAATTTACCGGTATTACGTTTGCCGGAAAAGGACAGAATCTGGATACCGGAGCAAAGGTCGTTCACAGTGCACCGGATACCAGTTCTTACATTAATACAAGATCTATTTCAAAGGATGGAGGTATCAGTACTTTCCGTTCTTCCGTTGTAGTAGCAAAGGAAGCAGAGAATGCCAAGGCAGCAGTATCCTGTCAGTCGCTGATGCTGGATTCTATCTCAAGATCTGATACGATCCCGGCAATGGATATCCGTACCAGAAAGGCAAATGTCGGACATGAGGCACAGATCGGCAGTATCAGTGATGATGCAGTATTCTATCTGATGTCCCGTGGTATGAGCGAGGAAGATGCCAGAGCTTGTATCGTTAGTGGATTTGCGGACAACGTATCAAAGGAGCTTCCATTGGAATACGCTTTGGAAATGAACAATCTGATCCGTCTGGAAATGAAGGGCAGTATAGGTTAGGAGGAAATGAGCAATGGACAAGAATACGATCAATATTAATAAACTTCCATCCAAGACATGGTACTGGCTTCATATGAATGATACAAAGGTTTCATGGAATCCTGATATAGCACCATGTAAGGTGACGGTAGAGGAAGCATTTGAGGATAAAGAGACAAACAGCCTGATATCCGGGGATGCAGCAGAATTTGCCACAGTTGAGAGTGGAGCAGGCAGAGAGGCAGATTCGATCTTTGCAGATGCGCAGACAGAAAAAACAGTTCTGACTGCTTCGGACAAAGACGCAAAGGCAACGATCCGTCTGGCTGTTGATGGAACGACAGCAGCGTCTGCGGCAGGTGCATGTTATCTGACGGCAGAAGAAGGTACGGATACAACCATAATTGAGACATTTACAAAGAAAAGTGCGCAGGCAGGTTCACTGGCATATCGTACGATGATACAGGCAAAGAAAGACAGCCGTGTTCGTCTGGTACAGGTATTTATGCAGGATGAAGAACAGACTCTGTTAAATGATATCGGTTGTGTCTGCGATGAAAATGCAAAGTTCGATATCCTTCAGATCTTTATCGGAAAAGGTGATCTCTATAACGGAATCCGTACAGATCTTAAGGGTACAGGAGCAGATACACAGGTCGAGATCGGCTACCTTGGACAGAAGACACAGAAGATTGATGTGAACCTGATCATAAATCACTTCGGTAAGAAGACGAATTGTGAGATCCGGGTGGACGGAACCTTAAAGGATGCAGCAGAGAAAGTATTTCGTGGAACGATCGATTTCAAGAACGGTGCATCCGAATCCACAGGTGCGGAGACAGAAAATGTACTCCTGCTTGGTGATGATGTGATCAATAAGACAATCCCGATCATTCTCTGTGCAGAGGAGGATGTAGAAGGTTCTCACGGTGCAACGATCGGTGAACTGGATGAGGAGACATTATTTTATTTTGAATCAAGAGGCATCGACAAGGAGACTGCAGAGGATATCATGACCCACGGCAAATTCGAGATGTTATATCGCCACATAGGAGATGAGCAGACACAGAAGCTGGTAGAAGCACAGCTTGCGGAGGTAATGGCAGATGATAGAAAAGAATTATAAAGAGGATTTTCCGTTATTACAGACAAATAAAACCATTTATATAGACAATGCAGCTACAGCACAGAAGCCGGCAGTTGTAATTGAAGCGGAGAAGCGTTTTTATGAAGAAAGCAATGCAAATCCGCTTCGTGGCTTCTATCCGCTGAGCCTTGCAGCAACAGAAGCATATGAAGATGCCAGAAAAGTTGTGCGTGATTTTATTCATGCGGATTCTGAAAAAGAAATCATCTTTACAAGAAATACAACAGAGAGTCTGAACCTTGTTGCATACAGCTATGCATGCAGTCATCTGAAAGAAGGAGATGAGATCGCAGTCAGCATCATGGAGCATCACAGCAACATTCTCCCATGGCAGATGGTAGCGAGAATGACAGGTGCAACGGTCCGGTATCTGAACTGTGAGAAGGACGGTACTTTGACAGATGAGACATTTGCAGCAGGAATCAATGAGAAGACAAAGCTTGTAGCGATCGGACAGGTATCCAATGTTCTCGGTTGTGTGAATCCGATCAAGAAGATTTCAAAGCTTGCACATGCAGTCGGCGCGGTCATTGTAGTAGATGCAGCACAGAGTGCACCGCATATGCCGATCGACGTCAAAGATCTGGATGCAGATTTCCTTGCATTTTCCGGTCATAAGCTGATGGGACCGATGGGTATCGGCGTGTTATATGGAAAAGAAGCATTACTGGAAGAGATGCCGCCATTTATGACAGGTGGCGAGATGATCCAGTCCGTAACGACAGAAGGAGCGGTATGGGCTGAGCTTCCGCATAAGTTTGAGGCAGGAACTGTAAATGCAGCCGGTGCAGCCGGACTTGAAGCCGCAATTTCATATATTAATAAGATTGGATTTGAGACAATCGAGCAGAGAGAACTGGAACTGACCCGACATGCGATGGAAGGACTTGCAAAGATTCCGCATGTTCATGTGATCGGCTCAGAAGATCCTGCAAACCATACCGGTATTGTGGCATTTACGATCGACAATGTACATCCACATGATGTCAGTGAGATCATGGCAGCAGATGGTATCGATGTCCGTGCAGGGCACCATTGCGCACAGCCATTACTTACTTATCTGAAGGTGTATAATACAACAAGAGCCAGCTTTATGTTCTACAATACGATAGAAGAAGTCGATGCATTTGTAGAGAGTGTTGCAAATGTCAGAAGGAGAATGGGATATGGAGAATAGAAGTTTTTATAATGAGATTCTGACGGAACACAATATCCGTCCGGAATTCAAACATGATCTTCCGGATGCGAACATCGTACTGGAAGGTGTAAACCCGAACTGTGGGGATGATATCTGGTTGAAATTAAAAGTAGAAAACGGAATTATCGAAGACGGAGCATTTGTCGGAGACGGTTGTGCGATCTCACAGGCGTCCGCTGATATCATGCTTGGCATGATCGTCGGAAAGACCGAGGAAGAAGCGTTGAAGCTTGGAAAACTTTTCTTAAAGATGATACAGGGCGAAGCGACCGATGAAGAGATCGATGAACTGGAAGAGGCCTCCGCCTTAAAAGATATCTCCCATATGCCTGCCCGTGTAAAATGCGCAGTCCTTGGCTGGCATACCCTGGAGGAAGCATTAAAGAAATAGTGTTAACAAAAAATAATACAGGGGTCATATATAACATTGTTCCGCAAAACACTCGCGTTCTATTCTACACGTAGCGGTTCTAAACTCTTCACCTGACGGTGAATCGTTAAGTACCGACGTGTAGAAAGGTTTGCTTCACAATGTATATACGCTCCCTGTATTATTTTTTGTTAACATTCAGTTATTCACGTCGGTCTTTAGCGATAATGAAATGTATTTACTATTGAGAAGTGGAAACAAAAATGGAAGAGGGTATTACTATTATGAAGTAAGCCTGCCCACGCTGTGTAACTTCGAACTAACCTCGGCGGAAGCCTCGCTAAGTTCTCAGTTATTCGCGCTGGTGTAGGTTTGCACATATTAATATATGAAGTTAAAGCCATTAAAGTGGATATAAATAAAAGATGATAGATATTTTTGTGAAGCAAACCTATTTGAACGTCGGTTCTTAGCGATCCGCATAAGCGGGAGCTTAGTACCGTTACGTGAAAATAGAGCGAGAGCGTTTTGCGTAACAAAGAGTATCTATCATCTTTTATTTATAATGCCAAGTCGGTCTATAATACTTTCGAAAGGAAATCCTTCAGTCGAGGATTCTTCGGATTGCCAAAGAATTCTTCCGGCGTGCCGGTTTCAAGAATCTGTCCCTCATCGATGAAGAGGACTTTATTGGCAACCTCCTTTGCAAATCCCATTTCATGAGTAACCACGATCATGGTCATTCCCTCTTTTGCAAGATCCTTCATCAGGTCGAGAACTTCTCCAACCATTTCAGGATCAAGAGCAGAAGTCGGTTCATCGAATAGGATCACATCCGGATTCATGGCAAGCGCACGGATGATGGCAACTCGCTGTTTCTGACCACCGGATAAGGTAGAAGGATATACATCTGCTTTATCTTCCAGACCGATCCGTTTCAGAAGTTCTTCTGCCTTTGCTCTTGCCTCGGCAACGATCTGAGATTTACTTGTTGTAATCTCTATTTTCTCCTGCTTCTCTTTGCGGAACAGGTTCGTAAGCGGAAGCATACGATTATGACGCTTCGCTTTTTTCAGATCCTGACAACGCACCAGTACAGGAGCAAGCATGATATTCTGAATAACGGTTTTGTTGTTATACAGATTAAAATGCTGGAATACCATTCCCATATGGCGACGGTGGATGTTGATATCAACCTTTGGGTCTGCAATATCGACACCATTGAAGATGATCTGACCGCCTGTTGGGTCTTCCATACAATTTAAACAGCGAAGAAATGTACTTTTACCAGAACCTGAAGGACCGATTACAACCATTATATCGCCTTTATCGATTGTGACATTGATGCCTCGTAAAACTTCATTGTCACCAAAGTGTTTTTCAAGATTAATGACGTCTATCACTCTTTCTCAGGCTCCTTTCCATAAGTTTGATACCAAGGCTGATCAGAAGCACCATCACAATGTAGATCAGTGCCATAACCAGATATGGGATCATGAATTCGTAGCTGTTACTACCAATATAGTTAAATGCTACATATAAGTCAGTAGCACCAACAAAGCTTACAACAGATGTTTCCTTGATCAAAGATATAAATTCATTTCCCAGAGTAGGAAGGATGTTTTTAACTGCCTGAGGAATCACAATCTTACGCATGGTCGTCGCAAAGCTAAGGCCCATGGCACGTCCGCCTTCCATCTGTCCGGGATCCACAGAAAGGATACCGCTTCGCATGATTTCGGAAATATAAGCACCACTGTTTAGACCAAATACAAGCATTGATACCTGTACACCGCTCATATGACCTCCTACGATAGGGAGCAGAACATAGTAAAACAGCAGTAACTGCACGACCATAGGAGTTCCACGGAAGAATCCGACATAGACGCTGCAGATTGCATCTAAAACTCGTGGCAGCCGTTTATATTTTGGAATGACGCGGACAGTTGCAATGATGGTTCCGATCAAAATACCGATGATCAGACCGGTTATGGCGATGATAACGGTATTCTTCAGACCTTCAACAACCTTTACATATCCTCTGTTATCAATGAATATTTCTATGAACTTTTGTATTTTACTTGAAATGTCTCCCATGAAATATCCTTTCAATATCATTTATTTTCTTCACGCGAGAAACGCGTGATTCTTATAGCATATTTTTACTGCATAGCATTTAATGATTTTGTAATGGCAGCAGCAGGAGCTGAATCGATGATAACATAATTTAAATTTCCGTTTAATAAATCCTGAACTGCAAGTGAACCGTTCTTATAACCGGTAGATGTCATCTTAAGACCAGCGAATCCCCAGTCATCATCACCTTCGCAGTAGAACTGTCCGGTTGTACCTGTCTGGAAACCAATCTTGCTGCTTGAATCCTTAGCGTTAAGGATTGCATTTACATCATCGGCAGTCTTACATTCGTCAAATTCTGTGTTGTCTGATGGAACGATCAACTTCTGGGAAGCCTTGTAGTAAGAATCTGAGAAAGCTACATATTCTTCACGATCCGGCTTGATTGTAAGACCGGCCATAGCGATATCACATTTCTGCTGACCAACGGAGAGACATACAGCATCGAAATCCATGTTCTGGATAACCAGCTCCTTGCCGAGCTTGTCAGCAAGTGCTTTAGCGATCTCCATATCGATTCCGTAGTAGTTCTCACCCTTTGTATACTCAAACGGTTCGAATGCAGCGTTTGTTGCTACAACTAACTGATCCTTGCTTGAGTCTAATGTAGCTGATTCAACAGCAACAGGCTCGCCATCACCGAAGTAGTGGTTGCAGATCTCTTCAAATGTGCCATCTGAATTCATATCTGCGATAAATGTATTAACCTCCTTTAATAAGTCAGGCTGTGTTTTGTCAACGCCGAAAGCGTATTCCTCATCTGTGAGGTCGATCTCGATAACCTTTGCAGTCTTCTTATCAGAAGATTTGCTGTCGTCAGTTTTGCTTCCGCATGCTGTTAATGCAGTCATAGCCAGGGCTGCAGACATAGTAATTGCTAAAAATTTTTTAAGTTTCATTTTCATTACTTCCTTTCATTCTTTTCTGAATAAATATACCATTGTGTTTTGAAAAATGCAATTTATATATGCAAAAAAATGCTGAAAATTACAGGTTTTATGCAGGTTTTATAAATGCTTTTCGTATTTTCCGCCAATATGCATACCTTCTTTTACGACAACAAAGGCGTGTTCATCGATGTTTTTCAGTCCGCGGCGGAGATGAACACATTCATATTTGGAAAGGATCGTAACGATCATATAAGTTGTTTCTTCGGTATAACCACCACGCGCCTCCCACCAGGTTGCATCCCGGTGAAATTCGTTTACGATGTAATCAAGGATGGCTTCCGGTTCTTCTTTTGTATAGATCACAACTTCGGTATTGATGTTCTGCGTATGTGCTTTGTCAGTCATCAGAGTACTGACAGCGGAATAGATAATGCTGTATACGGCTGTCGGGATACCAAAAAGGATTGCACAGATGCCGTAGACAACAGCATTGACTGTCAAAGATACCTTTCCCACGCTGAAATTTTTGTATTTCTTGGTAAAGAACATACCGACGATATCCATACCGCCACTGGAGCCGCCGGAGCGTAAGGAGATACCGATGCCTGTACCGGCGAGAAGTCCACCCATAATGCTGGCAGTCAGGCTGTCATTGACCAGAGGTGTAGCCGGAATTGGAAATATACTTAAGAATATCGTCTGACTGATCAGGCAGACCAGTGTCCGGCTGAAGAAACTTTTGCCGATTGAGATATATGCCATGATAAATAAAGGTATATTTAAGATAAAGTTGATAATACCTGCGATATCGGTTCCTGATGCAAGCGATGGAAATACTTGGATCAGTAAGGTTCGTATGATCTGGCTGATACCAAGGACACCGCCGTTATACAGACTGGCGGGGACGATAAAGAAGTTGATTCCGGCGGCAAATAAAACCATGCCGCCGATCGCAGCAGCATTTCTCTGCCAGAGTGTTTTGTCTTTGAGATTCATATGCATGCCCTCCCTTATTAATGCTTGTACAGCTTGTGTAGATTATGAGCTTCAACCTGTTGATACTATCAAGACAGGAACGCTTTTGTAAATATTTATATGTAGAGTATAAAATATTTCCGGTAAAAAAGCATCTAAAATATAAGGAAGACTTGATCATAAATTGCAGAATTACAGGTTGTGGGGCGGAAGTGAATGCAGTACAATAATGCAGGCAGAAAATATGTGTTAAGAGGATTAGAAGGATGAAAAAGATTTTATATTTTATAAAGAAGGAAACCGTTTTATCGATCGCGGTCGTACTGGCAGTGATGTCAGTATTTTTTGTAGCCCCTGACAGAGAATATATTTCATATATTGATTTCCGAACACTGGCAATCCTGTTCTGCCTTATGAGTATCGTTGCCGGTTTGAGGAATATTGGTGTGTTTGATAAATTAGCGGAACGGCTGTTAGCAAAGGTGCATGGGATCGGGGGAGTAACGGTGATCCTTATATGCCTGTGTTTCTTTATGTCGATGTTTATAACAAATGATGTATCACTTATTACATTTGTGCCGTTTACAATTATATTAATGAAGAAACGGAACCCGGATGTCGGTGGCAAATGGATGCTAAAAGTAATTGTCATGCAGACGATCGCGGCGAACCTTGGCAGTATGTTGACACCTCTTGGTAATCCTCAGAATCTGTATCTGTATGGAAAAGCAGGTATAGGTATTGCGGAGTTTTTAAAGATCATGCTACCGTATACAGTCTGTGCATTTGCTTTGTTAATTGCATGGATCGGTCTGGCATCCATGGTTCGAAAAAGAAAGTTAAGTCATGAAGAGAAGACAGAAATAAAGCAGAATAAAGGCTTAGACTCTGCTGAAGATAAAGCTTCAACGAAAAGACAGAAAGATCCGTTGGGGGCTTCCGGTTTAAAATGGGGGAAAAAGGATGCGGAATGGATTGAAAAATTTACAGCATATATTATTCTGTTTGTCATAAGTCTGCTTGCGGTTTCACATATTCTTCCGTATGGTGTGCCTTTCGCGTTAGTATTTTTATATTTGCTTCTGCGTGACCGGAAAATCCTGACACAGGTTGATTATTCTCTGTTATGTATTTTTATCGCGTTATTTATATTCATCGGTAATCTTGGACGTATCCCGGCATTCAGTCAACTGCTTTCGGATATATTGACCGGACGGGAGGTGGTCACTTCGGTAATTGCAAGTCAGGTAATGAGTAATGTTCCGGCTGCGATTCTGTTATCCGGATTTACAGACCATATCCGGGAGCTGGTGATCGGAACAAATCTCGGAGGACTTGGTACTTTGATAGCATCAATGGCAAGTCTGATCAGTTTCAAATATGTTGCGAGAGAAGACCGCTCGTTCCGTGGCAGATATTTTCTGGAATTTACAGTTGCAAATGTTATTTTCCTTTTTATAATGATGATTCTTTATCGTTTACTTTCTTAACATAATCAAGTAGAACAGCCGTGCTATGAGAGTAGTAGATATAGCGAACCAAACTGACAAAATTCTCAAGTGAGATAAAAACAGGAATATCGAACCTTTACGCAGAAGCAACAGAACTTCCGATAAATACGGGAGATACACAGTACAAGGCAGCAGTAAGGAATGATCCGAGACACAATTTTGCTAAAGAAGATAAAATAACAAAATATAGTCATTGTTTATACATGATTTTTTTGCTACAGAACAAAAAACGACAGTTCAGAACAAATAAATAGAAAATACCACTTTATCCCTTTAAACTGAAACCATCGTACGAAACAAACAACTGATGGCGCCTAAAGGGAAAGGGGAAATTCATGTTGTATGGACTTGATATTGTAGAGTGGTTAAAGAAGATATTAGGCTGGGGAAAGTAAAAATATAACATATAAAAGTGTTTGTTCGGAAAAATATGAAGCTATATTTGTATTCAACATATACATATAGAGATGACTATTTATTATAGAATAAAGGGGGGCGCAAAGTATTTGCCGGAAAGGGATGTTCTATAATAAAAAGATGCACCTAAGAGATATAGCTAAGTATAAAAAACAATATAGACTGCGGCAGTTGATGGATGCATCAACTGGAAAAATAGTTCAGGAACTCCTGAGCTATTTTTTTTGACTATTTTTGTCTAAGAATGTCGAATAACAAAGTTATTATTGTAAAAAGGAAGAAAACAATTTATTATTTTATATAACTTAAGTATGAAGGGAAAGGGGCAAAAGATGAATATCGTCATTTGTGATGATGAAAGAAAAGTAATTGAAGATGTAGGATCGATATGCAGAGAATGTTTATCTCCGGATGTCAAATTATATGGATTCCAGTCGGCGGAGAGTTTATTGAAAAATCTTGATAAGATAGAGGGGGATATTGATCTCTTTATATTAGATATAGAAATGCCGGGCAGGGATGGCTTATGGCTTAGAAAAGAGTTAGAACGATACAGGTATGGAAGCAGTATTATTTATCTGACAAGTCATGACGAGCTTGTGCAGGAAGCATTTGGAAGATATGTGATAGGATTTGTTGATAAAATCAGTTTTATGAAAAATAACAATAAACTGATTGAAAAGTTAAGGCTTTTTGAAGAAGAAATGAGTAATAGAGAAGTCCTTCATATAAAAAGTGACCAAGGTAATTTATATATTCACAAGGATAGAATTGTTATGATTACAGCGGAACATGTATATTCATATATAGAATACATGGTAGATGAAAAGATAAATGGAATTGGTGTGTTGGAAAGAAGTCTTGTTCGTAAATCATTAAAAGATTGGGAATCAGAGCTTGGGGGTAATTTCTTACGCATAAGTAAGAGTAACATTATTAATATGGAATACATCCAAAACTGCAATAAGAATATTGAGCTGCATGATGGGCGAATTATAAAAATTCCGAAGATGAATCAACTTAGATGTCAGGAAAGTTATTATAAATTTTGTGATAGAAGGATGAAGTGGAAATAAGTATGAAAATATTATTACTAAATAATTTATTGGATATTATGAAGTACATAACAATTTATTCTTTGATTTTTCATGGTAAAATTTATAAAAACAAAGCATCGGTTGTGAAGGCATTTATACTAACAGCTTTCTTGTTTATGCAAACATTTATTTTACAGAGTGGTAGTTTGATTATTTTAGTTTTTATTTCTTGTTTAATATTGTTGTGTTTGTATGAGGGAAAATACAAAAATAAAATTATTTTATTTTTGTTAACATGGATATCAGTGAATTATTTGGATACGATTTGCTACCTGTTTTTAGGTGGAGCTATAAGAGATAATGTTGTATGGTATTATTCGCATGCACCAGTAAATATAAAGTTAATTGAAAATATAGTTGCAGAATTCATAATATTATTAGTAGCATGGATATATACGAGGAATAATCATAAAAGATGGTTTGAAGCGAAACTTAATATTCGACAATGCATATTGTTGTTGGGAGCAATGCTGGGCTTATATATTGTTTTTATCACATTTATACTTTTTATGGCATATGGAGCACCAGATAAAAGAAATTTATTGAATATAATTTTAATTGCTTCTGCAATAATAACAATATCCTGCATCCTTGCCTTTTTCCTATATTCCAACCATTTGAAAAAAGAAAATGATCTGAAAACAAAGAATATTGAAGTTCAGGAAGAGAACGATGGTTTGCGGTTGGCGTTATATGCTAATATGGAAATGATGGATGATGATATGCGGCAATATCGTCATGATAATAGACATCATAGGGCGGTTCTTAGAGAATTGGCTTCTAAAGGAGACTTGGAGGAAATAAAAGATTACCTAGCACAGCTTTCGGAACAAGATGAAGATCTGAAGAAGAAAAATGTGCTATATACCGGAAATTATATGGTGGATGCCATCATAAATGGAATTATTGCGAAAGAGGCTTATTCAGATGTTAAGTTCCATTGTGAAGGTAAGTTGCCACGAAAATTAATGATTCAGGATGTTGACTTGAGCGAATTGCTTTCGAATGGTTTGGAAAACGCAGCGGAAGCCTGTTTGCATAGTAATGGTGATAAGTGCGTTCTGTTCAAAGCTGCAAGCTATGAGAACATGATTCATTTTGAGATTAAGAATACATATGATAGTGCAAGATATAAAGCACTTTCAAAAGGAGATTTTGAAACAACAAAGAAGGATAGTGAATATCATGGATATGGAATAGAAAGTATGCGCCGTGTTGTAAAGAAATATGATGGTAAGCTGGAGTATAGCGTAGAACCGGAGTGGGTGATTACAGATATATACTTACAGCAAAAAGATGAAATATAAAAAATATGCTTAGAAACAAAAAAGTCCTATGATCTGTTGCATGATTGTGTAAGTCGGTTAGCAGACCATAGGATTCTTTTGATATATAGGGCTTTTATTTGCTATATCTGGACTTTTTTGTCGAAATAGATGCTCTGGCATAATGTCGGAAACAAGTAGCGTTTTATCTTTGTATCCGTATTTTTGTAGGATTCTTTTTCCTTGGTTTCTCTTGACAGGAGTAAAATATAATAGTAACATTAAAAATAAGAAATGGGTTTTCACCGTACAGTTTTATAACTCAAGCGGGCTGCTCGTTTCTTTTTTTATTGTTGTAATATCATGGAGATATTTTTTCCCATCTTCGGAGTGTTTTATTAGAAGAATGGCTGTAAATATATTGTATCTGATTAAAAGGCCGGTTTTGTCATCATAAACAGGAATTCCAAATCTGATATCGTATCGATACCAGCCGTATTTAGCGTCCTTGATATGTTTCCTTTCTTTGTTTTCTTCCCATCTCGGATTTTGAGCAATTTGTATTAGTTCAGGAATTCCTTGTGAAGCAGATGCTTTTGCTTTTTTCCTGGCGCCTTTTAAGGCGAGTCGGCTATTTGATCCGGAATATTCGGATGGAAAGTCTGGTCCGATATAAACAAACTCTGAGGTTTCTGTAATTTCGTAGCAGTCGGAAATGTAATCTTTAAGATATATTTCGATTTGTTTCCAATCATCTTTTGTTAGTCCTTTAAATTTTTTATCATTAATGATAACAATTTTTCTGTTATTTTCATCTGTTATGATATTTACATTTCTATTTGAAGTCATAAGTAGATATTTTTCTCCTTTATGGATTGTATTTCATTAATTTAATTTCTGGCGCCTGTTTTGTCGACAAGGTCAGCTTACCAGAAATAAAGGAAAAAAGTTTGTAAATGTAATGAATGGTATGTCTGGATGTAATAACTTGCACTTTATAGTATTTTGCTAAAAGTATGGGTGAAAAATTATAAACTTGTTTTCCCTCTGATATCCGTTACAATCAGACTTGGAGAGATGACGGCAGAACAGATAACATGTATATTTTATAGAAGTCCGGATATGGCAGAAATGATGTATCTGGACTTTTTTGCCTCAATAATATCCCTGATATAGCACCGAAAACAGGCGGCGCTTTATTAGGTATCCGTATTTTCCCATTGAGAAAACCAACCATTTTACATATAATTGAAGCGTGGAATAAATGCAGAACAACCGTCGGATGATGGTGATAAGATATACGAAAGGAGCATAGATAAATGGAAGAAAATAAAACGTATATAGCGATTGATCTGAAATCCTTCTATGCTTCCGTAGAATGTAGAGAGCGGAACAGAGATCCCCTGACGACAAATCTGGTAGTGGCAGATCCGAGCCGGACGGAGAAAACGATCTGCCTTGCGGTATCTCCATCCCTTAAGGCATATGGAATACCGGGCAGGGCGAGACTATTTGAGGTTGTTCAGAAGGTGCGAGAAGCAAATAATATAAGAAGACGGAATATACCGGATCATCATTTTACCGGAGCATCGGATGACAGCACGAAGCTGGGGACAGATCCGACTCTTCAGCTGGATTATATTATTGCTCCGCCGCGCATGGCGCTTTATATGGAATACAGTACACGGATCTACGACATTTATTTGAAATACATTGCACCGGAGGATATCCATATTTATTCGGTGGATGAGGTATTTATGGATGTGACCGGCTATCTGAATACCTATCATATGACAGCCAGAGAGCTTGCAATGACGATGATACAGGATGTGTTAAAGACGACAGGAATCACAGCAACGGCGGGAATTGGAACCAATTTGTATCTTTGTAAGATCGCGATGGATATTGTGGCGAAGCATATCGAACCGGATAAGGATGGAGTGCGGATCGCGGAGTTGGATGAAATGTCATACCGCAGGAAGCTCTGGAGTCACAAGCCGATCACAGATTTCTGGCGTGTCGGTCAGGGCTACGCGAAGAAATTAGCCGAATATGGACTATACACGATGGGCGATGTGGCGAGATGCTCGGTCGGAAAGACAAATGAATTATATAATGAAGATTTACTATATAAGTTATTTGGCATTAATGCAGAGCTGCTGATCGATCATGCATGGGGATATGAGCCTTGCACGATGGATCAGATCAAGGCATATAAACCGGAGACAAATAGTATTTGCACCGGACAGGTATTGCATTGTCCGTATGATTTTGATAAGACAAGGCTGGTTGTAAAGGAAATGACTGATCTTATGTCACTTGATCTGGTGGATAAGGGACTTGTTACAGATCAGATCGTGCTTACGATCGGATATGATATTGATAATTTGACAGATCCGGCGAGAAAGAAGAGATATAAAGGTGCTGTTACAACGGATCGTTATGGACGAAAGGTTCCGAAGCATGCGCATGGAACGATCAATCTGAAGCGGCAGACCTCATCGACGCAGATGCTTATGGATGCGGTAATGGAACTGTATGACCGGATCGTCGACAAGGATCTTTTGATCCGGAGGATCAATATTACCGCGAATAAACTGGCGGATGAACATACTGTTGCGAATGACGATGCGTATGAGCAGCTTGATTTTTTTACAGATTATGAGGCTGTAAAAAAACAAAGGGAAAAAGAGGAAGCAGATCTGGATCGGGAACGTCACATGCAGGAAGCTATGCTCAGTATTAAGAAAAAATATGGGAAAAATGCAATTCTGAAGGGGATGAACCTGCAGGAGGGAGCAACGGCCAAAGACAGAAATGCACAGATCGGCGGACATAAGGCATAAAGAGGTATATATAATATGCAGGAGCAGAACAACCATAAATATGATGATATCATTCATTTGGAACACCCTGTTTCAAAGACACATCCGCAGATGTCACTCTATGACCGGGCGGCACAATTTGCGCCATTTGCAGCATTGACAGGACATGCGGCGGCGATTCGTGAGACTGCCAGACGGACAGATGAGAAACGGGTGCTCAGTGATGAAGTATTGGAAGAATTGAATGAGAAACTAAACATTATTTCAGCAAATATAGGTACAGAACAGTTAGTGGATATTACCTATTTCGTACAGGATGAGAGAAAAGCCGGAGGAGAATATGTTACGCATTCCGGTATCGTTAAGCGAATCGATCTGTACAGGAGAGCGGTGATCATGGCAGATGAAACGATCATACCGATTGAAGATATCAGTCAGATAGAAAGCAATCTGTTTTCCGGTTTGGAGTAACGTAAAAATTATATGAAAATGCCTGAAAATTACACCTTTACAGTATTTGTTAATAGATGCTATAATGGACTATATTGTGCGATTTCGGCAGTGTAGTATTCCTGAGTCTTGTGTGGAGAGTCGGGAAAAGAGAAAGGAAGGATAAAAACGTGTTTAAGATTGTTAGAACAGAAGCGTTGACAGATGCAATCTATCTTATGGACGTGGAAGCACCAAGAGTAGCAAAGAATTGTCTTCCGGGTCAGTTTGTAATCGTAAGAGGCTCAGAAGATGGAGAGAGAATTCCTCTTACAATCTGCGATTATTCAAGAGAAGCAGGCACGATCACTATTGTATTCCAGGTAGTAGGTGCAGCAACAGAGATGATGAAGAATTTAAAGGCTGGAGACAGCTTTACAGATTTTGTTGGACCGCTTGGCCGTCCGTCGGAATTAGTAGAAGAAGATTTAGAGACATTAAAGAATAAGAAGATCTTATTTGTAGCCGGTGGTGTAGGAACCGCACCTGTATATCCACAGGTAAAATGGTTACATGAGCATGGAGTAGCCGCTGATGTTATCATCGGTGGAAGATCCAAAGAGCTTATCATTCTGGAAGAGCAGATGAAGGCAGTTGCCGGAAATCTCTACATTACAACAGACGATGGTTCATATGGAAGCAAGGGCGTTGTTACAAATGAGATTCAGAAGCTTGTAGACGCAGGCAACAAATATGATGTATGCGTAGCAATCGGACCGATGATCATGATGAAGTTCGTTTGTAAGCTTACAAAAGAGCTTGAGATCCCTACAGTTGTCAGCCTGAATCCGATCATGGTAGACGGTACCGGTATGTGTGGTGCATGCCGAGTAACAGTTGGCGGCGAAGTAAAATTCGCATGTGTAGACGGACCTGAATTTGACGGACATCTTGTAAACTTCGAAGAAGCTATGGAGCGTCAGCAGATCTATAAGACACAGGAAGGCAGAGCATATCTTGCAGCCAAGGAAGGCGACACCCATCATGGTGGATGCGGACAGTGTGGAGGTGACAAATAATGGACGTTTTAAATAGAGTACCGGTTCGTGAACAGGAACCTGCGGTTCGTGCAAAGAATTTTGAAGAAGTATGTTACGGATATAATGAAGAAGAAGCAATGGCAGAAGCAGCAAGATGTATTGGCTGTAAGAATGCACAGTGTGTAAAGGGCTGTCCTGTTTCTATTGATATTCCTGGATTTATCGCTCATGTAAAGAAGGGCGAATTTGCAGAGGCATTCCAGGTGATCAGCAAATCATCAGCACTCCCTGCTGTATGTGGTCGTGTATGTCCACAGGAGACACAGTGTGAAGGTAAATGTATCAGAGGTATCAAGGGCGATCCTGTATCTATCGGTAAACTGGAGCGTTTCGTTGCTGACTGGGCAAGAGAGCATGGCATTAAGCCGGAACCGGCAGCAGAGAAGAATGGCAAGAAGGTTGCAGTTATCGGTTCCGGTCCATCCGGTCTTACCTGTGCAGGAGATCTTGCAAAGATGGGGTACGATGTAACAATCTTTGAAGCACTTCATGAGACAGGCGGCGTACTGGTTTATGGTATCCCTGAATTCCGTCTTCCAAAAGATGGCGTAGTAAAGAAAGAAATCGAAAATGTAAAATCCTTAGGTGTTAAGATTGAGACTGACGTTGTAGTCGGTAAATCTGTAACGATAGATGAATTAATGGAGGAGGAAGGCTTCTCAGCAGTATTTATCGGTTCCGGTGCAGGACTTCCTAAGTTCATGGGTATTCCGGGTGAGAATGCAAATGGTGTATTCTCAGCAAATGAGTACCTGACAAGAAGTAACCTGATGAAGGCTTACAAGGAAGGCTCTAACACACCTATCATGGTTGGTAAGAAAGTTGCCGTTGTCGGCGGTGGTAATGTAGCAATGGATGCTGCAAGAACGGCACTTCGACTTGGTGCTGAGACACATATTGTATATAGACGTAGTGAAGAAGAACTTCCTGCCAGAGTAGAAGAAGTACATCATGCAAAAGAAGAGGGAATCATTTTTGATCTCCTTACAAATCCAACTGAGATCCTTGAAGATGAAAAGGGTTGGGTTAAGGGCATGAAATGTGTCAAGATGGAACTTGGTGAGCCGGATGCATCAGGCAGAAGAAGACCGGTTGAGATTCCTGGTTCTGAGTTTGTCATGGATGTGGATGCGGTTATCATGTCACTTGGTACTTCACCAAACCCACTGATCTCATCTACAACAAAGGGACTTGATACAAATAAGTGGAAATGTATCGTTGCCGATGAGGCAAACGGACAGACCACAAAGACAGGTGTATATGCCGGTGGTGATGCAGTTACCGGTGCAGCTACAGTTATCCTTGCTATGGGAGCCGGAAAGACAGCAGCAAAGGGCATTGACGAGTACCTCAAAGGACTCAATTAATATATAGTCTTTGAAACAAAATAAAGGATGGTATTATCTATTATTCCGCAAGACGTTTAATAGTAATACCATCCATTTATTTTTTGGTTTATATACCGATTAAAAAAATGGAGTCTATTTTGAGATGCGGTATAAAGTGATAGAACTATGCTCACGAGATATTGAACATAAAATTATTAAAAATATATTGAGAAGAGGTTATGGCATTGAAGGAATATATTGCAAGAGATGACGCGTTTGAATTACTGAAGAAATATAATAAAGATCCATTCCATATTCAGCATGCGCTTACAGTTGAGGCTGTTATGAAATGGTATGCAAATGAACTTGGCTATGGTGAAGATGCTGAATACTGGGGCATCGTAGGTCTGCTTCATGATATTGATTTTGAACTGTATCCAGCAGAGCATTGTCTGAAAGCACCAGAGCTGTTAAGAGATGGTGGTGTGTCAGAGGATATTATTCATGCGGTCTGTTCTCATGGTTATGGAATTACAGTGGAATGTGGTACAACCATCGATGTAGAGCCGGTTCATGAGATGGAGAAGGTTCTGTTTGCAGCAGATGAACTGACAGGCCTGATCTGGGCAGCGGCATTGATGCGTCCGTCAAAGAGTACAAAGGATATGGAACTGAAGTCACTGAAGAAGAAATATAAGAGCAAAGGATTTGCCGCAGGTTGTTCCAGAGAAGTGATTGAACGTGGTGCTGCACAGCTTAACTGGGAGCTTGAGAAGCTTCTGACCATGACATTACAGGCAATGGCAGCAACGGAGGATGAGATCAAGGCAGAGATGGAAGACCTGTAAATCCCGCTAATTTGCTAGCACTTTAGCGCATTGCAACTTAAGAAAATCCTGCTTTTTTATTAAAAAGATAAAAAAATTCATAAAAATCATATTTTTACTTGATAAATTCAAGTCTATTGTTTATAATCTTAAGTGGAAATTTTCTTAAAGAGAAAATACTACTCCAAATGAATTTCGCAGAGATGCGATTTACTTATAATTAATTTAAGGAGGATTTTAAGATGTCATACGTTGATGAAGTGCTGGAGATCGTAAAGAAGAAAAATGCTGACCAGCCAGAATTTTTACAGGCAGTAACAGAGGTTCTTGATTCACTTAGACCTTGTATCGATGCAAACGAGGAGCTCTACAGAAAGAATGCGATTCTTGAAAGAATCACAGAGCCGGACAGACAGATCATGTTCAGAGTACCTTGGGTAGATGACAATGGACAGGTTCAGGTAAACAGAGGTTTCCGTGTACAGTTTAACAATTCTATTGGACCATACAAGGGAGGATTAAGACTTCATCCTTCAGTTAATTTAGGTATTATCAAGTTCCTTGGATTTGAGCAGGTATTTAAGAATTCACTGACAACACTTCCAATCGGTGGTGGTAAAGGTGGTTCTGATTTTGATCCTAAGGGCAAATCAGATAGAGAGATCATGGCATTCTGCCAGAGCTTTATGACAGAGCTTTGCAAGTACATCGGAGCAGATGTCGATGTTCCTGCTGGTGATATCGGAACAGGCGGAAGAGAGATCGGTTTCTTATTCGGACAGTATAAGAGAATCCGTGGATCCTACGAAGGTGTTCTTACAGGTAAGGGACTTACATATGGTGGATCACTTGCTCGTACAGAAGCTACAGGATATGGTTTATTATACTTAACAAACGCATTATTAAAGGATCATGGTATTGATATCGCTGGTAAGACTTGTATCGTATCTGGTGCTGGTAACGTTGCAATCTACGCAATCCAGAAGGCACATCAGTTAGGCGCTAAGTGTGTAACATGCTCCGATTCAACAGGTTGGATTTATGATCCGGAAGGAATCGATGTTGACTTACTTAAGGAAGTTAAGGAAGTTAAGAGAGCACGTCTTACAGAGTACGCAGCAGCCAGACCAAGTGCTGAATACCATGAGAAGAAGAACGGCGAGCACGGTGTATGGAATGTTAAGGGTGATATCGCATTACCATGTGCTACTCAGAACGAGTTAGACTTAGACGATGCTAAGGCATTAGTTGCAAATGGTGTTATCTCTGTAACAGAGGGTGCTAATATGCCTACAACATTAGAGGCTACTAAGTACTTACAGGAGAATGGCGTATTATTCGTAGGTGGTAAGGCTGCTAACGCTGGTGGTGTTGCTACATCTGCACTTGAAATGAGCCAGAACTCAGAGAGACTTTCATGGACATTTGAAGAAGTTGACGGCAAGTTAAAGGGAATCATGGAGACAATCTACGCAAACATCAGCGACGCTGCTAAGCGTTACGGTGTAGAAGGCGACTATGTTGCAGGTGCTAACATTGCCGGTTTTGAAAAGGTTGTAGAAGCTATGTTAGCTCAGGGTGTTTGCTAATCAAATGCCGGTCAAAATCTAACAATAATTATTATATAGTAAATGTTAATATAAGACCCCGGAATCGTGATATGCGGTTTCGGGGTTTTTCTTTGCAAGAAAGACATTGCAGAAAAGTAATTTCTATAACGCTTTATTTCGGCATATGCAGATAAAATCTATAATGATTTTATGGAAAGTTTTTGATTGAATCTATGGAGACCTTTTCGTATAATATAGATATTGTATGCTTTTTACATAAAAAAGGAGGATCTTGATATGGGGAGAGATATTGTACTGGCAAAAATAAAAAAAGGTGGAATCACAGCGGTTGTCGGCGGAGCGGTGTTAATGCTGATTTTCGGATTGATTACAATAGGTGTGATGTCAGATAATGCAGATGACGGAATGGGTATGATCATTTTGTTTGGTTTATTTGCATTATTAGGAATTGTATTTATCATAATAGGGATTCGTAATATTGTAAGACCTGAAAAAACCGGCTATTTGAAAAATAACCCGCAGCTTTTGGAGATGGCCGACCAGTTATATTCGCATATAATATATGAAGACCAATATGTATTGATTTCCGATAAGGTGCTTGCGAATAAGAAGCAGCCGACACAGATGACCTGGCTCTGGGATGTATATCTGATCTATCTGCATACTACATCGACGAACTTTATTCCAACCGGAAGTGAATATGTAATCGAAAATCGTTTTCAAAAGAACCGTGTTGCTATTAATGTACTGGCAAGAGGGAAAAAGAGTAAACAGGAGTTGTTGAATGTACTTGCACAGGCATGTCCAAATGCGAGATTTGGATATTCTGATGAGGGGTTGGCATATCTTCAGTATATGAGAAATCAGGATCTCAGAAATATCCCGAATACACCTTATTATCAGGGAGTACCGGTGCAGATGCAGGACAATGTGCAGCAGTAATTAGAATATGCAGTAGGAAGATAAAGTATAGATAGAATGTGTAACAAAAAGCAGATAATGTGACAGCAGATCGATACTGCATAGAATAACAGCTTACATAGTGGAGACTTAAGAACAGATAGAAAGCAGGAATTGAGATGGAACGTAAACATGAATATCAGACAAAGAGCAGACAGATGATCCTTGATTATCTGATCCGGAATAAAGATCGTGCCGTTCATGTGTCGGATATTATACGGCATATGGATCAGGAAGAGTGTTCGGTAAATAAAACAACTGTATACCGATATCTGGATAAGCTGGTCGCAGAGAAGACACTGATGAAATATGTGGCTGATAAGGGCGAAAAAGCAGGATATCAGTATGTAGAACAGCCATCCAGGTGTCAGAAGCATCTACATCTGCAATGCTCCGAATGTGGAAAGGTCATCCATCTGGACTGTGATTTCATGAAAGAGATATCAGAGCACATTTTGTCTGATCATGGGTTCACACTTTGCTGCAAGGATTCCATTTTATATGGTGTCTGCGACGAATGCAGTAAGAAAGAAAAGAAACAGAAAAATAAAACCAGATAACAGGAATTTCCATGCTGAAAATTGAATATTTCTGATAATAGGAGTTGACATTGGGCAAAATAATGCTATAATCTGATAATGCAACTTGGTTGCAAATTATATTTTCAGGAATGAGATGGATAGTATGGAATTGTTATTTGATTCGTTTTCAGATGCACTGATCGATAGTGTAAAATTAATACCATTTTTATTAGTGACATATCTGCTGATGGAATGGTTGGAGCAGAGAACAGAAGAAAAGCAGAAGCAATATATGCAGTCTGCCGGTGCGTTTGGTCCGTTGGCAGGTGGAGCACTTGGAATCGTTCCACAGTGTGGATTTTCCTGTGTGGCAGCGAACCTTTACAGTGGTGGTGTGATCACAGCAGGAGTTGTGCTTGCGGTATTTATGTCAACCTCTGATGAGATGCTTCCAATCTTTATTTCGCATACAGTAAATGCCGGTACAATTATTCGTATTCTGCTTGCAAAAATGTGTATTGCGATCGTTACAGGTTATGCAGTCGATCTTGCAAATAAATATATCCGCAGAAGATATCTGGCAGGAAGAAAAACGAAGCATACAGCGTCTTCAAAAAACGATAATTCTAAAAATACAGACAGTGCAGATAAAGAAAAATATTCGAAGCATTCTGGATATTCCGTTCAGGCAGCACAGACAGTCAATGCAGAATGTACACATAATTATAAAGATACTCATACACATAATGGAAAAAGTGTGCATGTGCATGATGAAAAAAATATGCATACCCACGATGAAAAAAGTACACACACACATCATGGACATATCCACTATGATGGTACGGACATAGAAGAAAAACATATCCATGATCTGTGTGAGCAGGAACACTGCAACTGTGAGGATGGAATCTGGATGTCGGCGTTAAAGCACACCTTGAAGATTACGGTATTTATTCTGGCGGTATCCTTTGTATTAAATATTATTATCGGTATCGCAGGGGAAGATGCGATTGGAAGACTTCTTGGTGATGTACCGTTCCTTGGAGAAGCAATGGCAGCACTGATCGGACTGATACCAAACTGTGCACCGTCTGTTATCATTACAGAGCTTTATCTGGACGGAATGCTCAGTTCCGGAGCAATGATGTCAGGCCTGCTTGTCAGCGCAGGCGTAGGACTTCTGGTATTGTTCCGTATGAACCGCCACAGATTGAAAGAAAACATTATGGTCGTTGGAACCTTGTATGTTACCAGTGTGTGCTGGGGATTATTGATCAATCTGTTGGGTATCACATTTTAAATAGAAAGAACAGCGAGAACAGAAAGAATGGAACAGAAAACAGCAATAGTTATCGGGGCATCAACAGGAATTGGTGCAGCAACGGCGGAAGCCCTTGCACAACAATATAAAAAAATAGCCATAACGTCATTTCGTCATCCGGAAAAGCTGAAAGAGGTTCAACAGAAGATACTTGCGCAGGGCACAGATTGTTACGCAGAGATCGGTGATGCCGGAGATTTTACATTTGTAAGGCAGTTTATAGAGCATGTAATCGAACATTTTGGTAAGAAGATTGATCTGTTGGTCAATAATGCCGGAATTTCTTATGTCGGGCTGCTGACCGATATGGATGAAACGGACTGGAAAAGAATTATAGATACGAATATAACGTCAGTATTTAACACATGCCGTCAGGTTGTGCCATACATGGTGCATGCACATAAGGGACGTATTATCAACATTTCATCTGTATGGGGCAATGTCGGAGCCTCCTGTGAGGTAGCGTATTCAGCGACCAAGGGTGCGGTCAATGCATTCACAAAGGCTCTTGCGAAAGAGCTTGCACCGAGCGGTATAGCGGTGAATGCAATCGCATTTGGAGCTATCGATACTACGATGAACGGGCATCTGTCATCGGAAGAAAAAAATGCATTGGAAGAGGAAATTCCGTTTGGCAGGATGGGAACAGAGACAGAGGCTGCAGAATTTATCATAACGGTAGCAAATGCCGGCAGCTATCTGACCGGACAGATACTGACCTTTGATGGCGGCTGGCAGTAGATCGGTAAACGTTTTGCAATTTCCCCAATTCTCTATTGAAAAATTGTTCATATTGCTATAAAATAAGCTATGCAAAGTTGCGCAGATATGGGGTAGAGATTATGGGAATAAAGTTTATTAAAAAGAAAAAGGGCGAGGTTGTAGCAGCAAACGTGCCGGCAGATCTAAAGACAACAGTGGATAAAGATGGAAATGTTGAGATCGTATCAAAGAATTTTACAATGACAACGAGCCAACAGCCGAAGCGCGAGCCGGAAATAGTTGAATGGATATGCTGGGGATGTGGGCATGTAAACAGTGGAGATGTTTGTGAGGTATGCGGAAAAAAACGGGTACAGAAATAAGCAGCAGACTGTTTATCAGATTTGATAATTATATAACAGTATATATAAAAGATTCTTGTATGTATATTATATAGGAATCTTTTTTACTTTATAGGCAAGATCGCCCTATAAAGTAAAAAGTGCTCCGCTGAGGGTGCGCACTTCGCGAAGAAGTTAATTGCCTTGTAAATTTGCGTAGGTGCGAAAGACCCGCAAGTGACTCTTTATTTTTATTCGGAGAAAGTAAGAGGGGAATAAGGTTTGAAATTATAATGACAGAATTTATCAGGCAGAGAAAATAAGAAATTAGAAATGCAGGTTGAAATTTAAAAGTACGTTTGGTATACTCATTAGGTAATTTTTCAGGTGCAATAAAGGTGTACAGAAAAGTAATGATTTTGGTGCATTTGTGATGCACGGGATTGATAGTCTGTTTAACAAAAAGAACGGAACGGATATTCCGGGACAAGCATTATATTTTATAAATAAAATGGAGGCCAGAAAATGGGTAAAAAAGTATTGAGATTATTTCTGGAAACAATGCTCAGAGCCGTTGTAATCATTCTTGCAGTTGGCATTGTTGTAATAGGAGCACTGCTTATAAAGACATTAGTAAAGAATAATTCTCTGAAAGACAGTAAGAAGACGACAACAGGAAAAGAAATAGTAACAGAAGCAGAGGATGAAAATGATCCGACGTTTAATAATGGAGATGACGAGAACAGTGGATCGGACGGAGCGGATGAAACCGGTGCGGTTGCATCTACAGATGCTAAAATCCTTGTTATTAATGCAACAGGAACCAGTGGAGTTGCCGGTGCATGGAAGACCGCATTAGAGGGTAAAGGATATACTTCGGTAGAAGTTGGTACTTATAATCAGTCGGCGATCGCGACATCAAAGGTATGCGTATCCGGTTCATATGATGGAGCAGATCTTGCTGCGGAATTTTCATCACCGGAAATGTCAACCACAGATACGTTATCAGCATCCGATTTTGATGTGCCGATTGACGGATATGATATTATTGTAATCGTTGGAACAAGTGATATTAAAAACTAAACAGCAGGATGATCGGATTGCCTATCTATACAGATTGTTCATACAGACAGAGAAGCAGGTGTTATTACAGAAATGTGATGTGCCTGCTTTTTTTGTTTTAAATGTCATCATGTATAAAGAATATTTTACAGGTGCAAGGATGTTTGTGTATAACTGCTATTTATAATCAATGGTGACTATGCCGAAAAAAATCGGACATACTATATAAAAATTGTATGAAAGGCAGTTGCATGAACAAAAATCGAGAAACGATAGAAACGTATGTATTGTTAACGGTGGCGGCGTTTTTGATGTCACTGGGTGTTGTTTGGATTTTTAACAGTGAACAGATAGTTCCCGGAGGCGTGACCGGAATAGGAATTATAATAGAAAATCTGACGGAAAATATGGGAACCGGAATTCCGGTCTGGTTGACGAATTTGGTTATCAATGTTCCGTTATTTATATGGGGGTATTTTCTGCTCGATAGAAAAAGTATGATAAGGACAGCATATACAACGGTTATTTCTACAGCATTTCTGGCAGTTATTCCTGCACTTCCGCTTGCAACGCATGACAGACTTTTGAATATGATTCTTGGCGGATTTATATTTGGTTGCGCTTATGGTCTTATGTTCCGTCTGAATGCGTCATCCGGCGGCGTGGATCTTATGGCATTGATATTGAATCATATGAGAAACGATATTGGTGCGCCGTTATTCCTTGGGGGTATAGACATAGTGATCGTAATAGCAGGCGGAATTGCATTTGGCCTGGAAAATATGCTGTATGCTGTTATTGCAATCGTAATATCAACAAAATTATCTGATATGATCGTACAGGGAATCAGACATGGAAAACTGGTTTACATTATTTCTTCCAGATGCGATGAGATCAAATCCTGTATCATAAATGATATTGGAAGAGGTGTAACAGTATTGAAAACAAAGGGTGGTTATACGAATGAAGGGCGTGTAATGATAATTTCGGTTTTGTCAAGTAGACAATTAGTAGAATTAAAGGATAAAATAAGGACAATTGATGAAAAATCTTTTATGATTGTAGGGCAGGTAACGGAGGTTTTTGGTGAAGGTTTCACAAAATTCTCGTCTTAAATCTTCTTAAATCGATGCGAAAATCGTCAAAATGTTAGTTTTTTTGCGGTCGTATACAAAACAAACAAAACATTAAAATTTTTTTTGGGCAATAATCATATGGTTTAAAGAAGGGGAATGTTGTAAAATGACACTATGTTCAGAACGAATGAATAAATAAAACAATACTATATAATATTTACGGAGGTATTTGCAGAATGGCAAGTTTATCACTTAAGAACATCTATAAGGTATATCCTAACGGATTTAATGCTGTTAAGGATTTCAACCTTGAAATTGAAGATAAGGAGTTCATCATTTTCGTTGGACCTTCAGGATGTGGTAAGTCAACAACTCTTAGAATGATCGCAGGTCTTGAGGATATCAGCTCAGGTGAGTTATGGATCGGCGACAAGCTTGTAAATGACGTAGAGCCTAAGGATAGAGATATCGCAATGGTATTCCAGAACTACGCTCTGTATCCGCATATGTCAGTATATGACAACATGGCATTCGGACTTAAGTTAAGAAAGGCTCCGAAGGAGAAGATTGACAAGGCTGTTCATGAAGCTGCTAAGATTCTTGATATTGAACACTTACTTGACAGAAAGCCAAAGGCTTTATCAGGTGGTCAGAGACAGCGTGTGGCTATGGGTCGAGCAATCGTTCGTGAACCTAAGGTATTCCTTATGGATGAGCCACTTTCAAACCTTGATGCGAAACTTCGTGTACAGATGCGTGTTGAGATTTCCAAGTTACATCAGAGATTACAGACAACTATCATCTACGTTACACATGACCAGACAGAGGCTATGACACTTGGTACAAGAATCGTAGTTATGAAGGATGGTATTATTCAGCAGGTAGATACACCACAGAACTTATACGATAAGCCATGTAACTTATTCGTAGCCGGTTTCATGGGTATGCCACCTATGAACTTCATTGATTGTAAGGTAGTTAAGTCCGGAGCAGACATTCTCTTAATGTTTGGTTCACACTCAATTAAAGTTCCTGATAGTAAGGCTGAGAGACTTATTGCACTTGATGCAGTTGATAAGGAAGTTGTTCTTGGTATTCGTCCTGAAGATATCCATGATGAGCAGCTCTTCATCGAGTCATCACCGGAAAGCGTTATTGATGCAAGAATCAATATTTACGAAATGTTAGGTGCTGAAGTTTACTTATACTTCACAATCGATCAGTTCGATATCACAGCAAGAGTTAATGCTCGTACAACAGCCAGACCTGGCGATACAGTACAGTTTGCATTTGACTTAAGCAAGATTCATATCTTTGATAAGGAAACAGAGGAGATCTTAGTAAGCTAATAGATCATACATACTTAAATATTTATAAACAAACAGGGAAAATGCAGAAATTTCTGCATTTTCTCTTTTTTTTTTTCGCAATATGATTTAGAATAGGTACAGTAGTGTATTTTGTTATTCGTATGTTTTCCGGGAGGCTTATCCGTCAGGCAGAATGGATGGGGAAAGAATACGGAATCCGAATATAAGAATAAGGAGTGTAGAATATATGATATCGAACCAGATACTTCAGGATACGATTGATGGATTAAAGAATATTACAAGAACCGATCTGTGTGTTCTTGATACAGAAGGAAAGATTCTTGCATCTACATTTAAGGATGTAGATGACTGTGAAGAAGCAGTACTTGCGTTTGTTGATTCCCCGGCAGAGAGTCAGGCAATTCGTGATTACCAGTTCTTTAAGGTGTTTGATGATAACCAGTTAGAACATATCTTGCTTGCAAAGGGGGAGACAGATGATACTTACATGGTTGGCAAGATCGCAGCGTTCCAGATTCAGAATCTCTTAGTTGCATATAAGGAGCGTTTTGATAAGGATAACTTCATCAAAAATCTGCTGTTAGATAATCTGTTGCTTGTTGATATTTACAACAGAGCAAAGAAGCTTCACATTGATACAGATGTAAGGAGAATCGTATTTATCATTGAGACAAAGAATGAGAAGGATACAAATGCCCTTGAAACAGTTCGTAATATCTTTTCTACAAAGACAAAGGATTTTATTACCGCTGTGGATGAGAAGAACATCATTCTTGTAAAGGAAGTAAAGCAGACAGAATCCTATGATGATATGAATAAGATTGCCAAGGTTGTTGTAGATATGCTGAATACAGAGGTTATGTCTTCTGTTCATGTATCATATGGTACGATCGTAAATGAGATTAAGGAAGTATCCCGTTCTTATAAAGAAGCTAAGATGGCACTGGATGTAGGAAAGATCTTCTACGAGAACCAGAACATTATCGCATATAGTAATCTTGGAATCGGACGTCTGATCTATCAGCTTCCGCTCCCACTCTGCAAGATGTTCATTCGTGAGATTTTCGATGGCAAATCACCGGATGAGTTCGACGAAGAGACCCTTACTACTATTGATAAGTTTTTTGAGAACAGTCTGAATGTATCAGAGACCTCCAGACAGTTATATATTCACAGAAATACTCTGGTTTATCGTTTGGATAAGCTTCAGAAGAGTACCGGTCTGGATCTTCGTGTATTTGAGGATGCGATCACATTTAAGATTGCGTTAATGGTAGTTAAGTATATGAAGTATATGGAGTCATTAGACTATTAAAAGGAAGAATCTGGACTCTTTGTAATATATTGTATGCAGGATTTACACATATATTTCACATTTTACTGCTATACTTGCAAAAGCAAAGAGTGAGAAAGTACAGACGTTAAATTTGAAAGGAAACCATTATGATAGAGTTAGAGAATGTTACTATGACCTACCCAGGTGGTATGACGGCTCTGAAGAATGTTAATATTAATATAGAGAAAGGCGAATTTGTCTTTATTGTTGGTAGCAGCGGATCAGGTAAGACAACATTGATCAAGCTGTTATTAAAGGAATTAGATCCGACCTCTGGGTCTATCCGTGTAGCAGGATATAATTATAAAACTATAAAAAGAAAGAATATTCCGAAGGTCAGAAGAAAGATCGGAGTTGTATTTCAGAATTTCAGACTGTTAAAGGACAGAACCATCTATGAAAATGTTGCATTTGCACAGAGAGTTATACAGACTCCTGCGAGATACATCAGACGTAGAGTTCCGGCTATGCTGACGCTGGTAGGTCTTGCGGATAAGTATAAATCTTATCCGAAGGAGCTTTCTGGTGGAGAGCAGCAGAGAGTTGCCATGGCAAGAGCACTGGTAAACAATCCGGAAATCATCCTTGCCGATGAGCCAACCGGTAACCTGGATCCGAAGAACTCACAGGATATCATGGAACTGCTTGATGATATCAATAAGCGTGGAACAACAGTGGTTGTCGTAACTCATAATAAGGATATTGTAAATGAGATGCGAAAGAGAGTAATCACATTAAAAAAAGGTGTGGTTATCAGCGATGAAAAACAAGGTGGTTATATAGATGAAGATTAGTACATTCTTTTATATCCTGAGACAGGGATTTACGAACATCAGAAGAAATATATTGTTCTCTCTTGCATCAATCGGTACAATTATTTCATGTTTGTTCATATTTGGTATTGTATATGCAGTTGTTGTAAACTTTCAGTCAGGAATGAAGGATTTGGAGAATAATGTAACGATATCGATTTTCTTTGAAGAAGATATTCCGGACGAAACGGTTCAGTTGATCGGTGAACAGATACGAGTCCTTGATTATGTAAATACAATGGATTATATCAGTGCAGATGAAGCATTTGATAAGTTCTGTGAGCAGAATTATGATGATCCTGAGGCTGCAAAGGCAGCATTCGGAGATGATAACCCGTTAAAGAATTCTGCTTCTTATGAGGTAACGTTGAAGGATGTATCCAAACAGGCTGAGTTTGTAGCATTTGCAAAAGGTTTAGACGGAGTGCGAAATGTCAGAAGTTCTGAGGTTACAGCTGACAGTATCTCGACATTGTCCTCATTGGTAGGATATGCTTCTATCGGAATTGTGGTAATCCTGATGTTGGTATCCATCTTCCTGATCAGCAATACGATTACCATTGGCATTACAGTTCGTAAGGAAGAAATTGCAATTATGAAATTGATCGGTGCAACGAACTTCTTTGTACGTGCGCCGTTCATAATAGAAGGTATTATTATCGGAGCAGTCGGTTCTGTTATTCCGCTTTATCTGTTATATGTTATGTATCAGAAGATTCTGGAATATGTGGCAGGACGATTTGCAGTAATTACATCTGTATTCGCATTTGTCAGTAAGGAAGAATTGTTTAAAACAATGATTCCTGTTGGGCTTATTTTAGGTATAGGTGTAGGTTTATTTGGTAGTTTAATCACTACCAGAAAACATTTGAAAGTATAAGAGGAGGTCTTTATTTTGAAGAAAATTCAGATACCGTTAATGAAAAAATTCAAAAAGACGGCGCTTGTTATTGTATGTGCGGTTGCACTTGCTGCAATGCCGCCTGTATCTCGGGTTTCGGCAACGAGTATTCAGGATGCAAAGGACAGCAAGAATGAAGCGGAAGGAAATAAAAAAGAAGCTCAGGGCGTGTTGGATGGCCTTGAAGAGAAGCAGAATAAGTTGATCAGTGATGTAGAAGCACTGGATAAGCAGGTTTCAGATATTCAGACGCAGATTACTGCAAAGGAAGAAGAAGAAGATAAATTAAATACAGAGATTGATGAGACAAAGAAGAATCTTGCAGCAGCGCAGGTTGAGGAAGACAATCAGTATGCAGCAATGATGAAGCGTATTCAGTATCTCTATGAAAATGGAGAAGTTGAGTACATAGATACATTGATGTCATCCGCATCTTTTACGGATATGTTAAATAAGTCAGAATATGTAGAGCAGATTTCAAGCTATGACCAGAAGCAGTTAAATGCACTGATCGATACAAGACAGAAGATCCAAGAATATGAGACAACTCTCGAGACAGATTTGAAAGAGGTTGAATCTGTTAAAGCAGATCTGGAAACACAGAAATCAAATCTGGATGTAGCAATCAATGAGAAGAATCAGAAGATTGCTGAATATTCACAGGATATCGATGCACAGAAATCTTTGGTTGAGAAATATCAGAAAGAAATGGATGCAGCAGATGCCCAGATTGCGGAGATTCAGAGAAAACTTGCAGAACAGCAGGCTGCACAGCAGCAGAGCAGTGGCGGAAGCGGAAGTACTACACCACAGTATTATACACCGAGCGGTGGATCATTTATGTGGCCGGCTACACAGGGAAGCAGAATCAGCTCGTATTTTGGACCGAGAACATCACCTACAGCAGGTGCAAGTTCTAACCATAAGGGAATCGATATTCCATGTCCAACCGGAAGTGATGTTGTTGCATCAGCGGCCGGTACGGTTGTTATCTCGCAGTACAGTTCATCCGCAGGATATTACATTATGATCGATCATGGAAATGGTATATCCACTGTATATATGCACAATTCCCAGCTGGTAGTCGGTGTGGGTCAGACAGTAGAACAGGGACAGGTAATTGCAAAGGCAGGAAGCACCGGATATAGTACAGGTTCACATTGCCATTTTGGTGTAATGATAAACGGAACTTATGTAAATCCACTTGATTACCTGTAAAACAAGATGAAGACCGAAACCGCAGAAATGTGATCACGGTCAGAATTGTGGGATTTTACAGAATTACACATAGGATAAAACAACAGACAGATCGGGTGAAAACTGGATTTGTCTGTTGTCGTTTATAAAAGAAAATTTACAGAATACCTATAGGATTATACATAATTTATGATCTGACATATGGGTAAATGTATATTTTCAAGTTTATGAAAGGACGCTGATGCGAAAAATGCATCACTGGAGGTAACATGAGACATAATTTTAAGAGATGGATTCTCGGTGTGGTGGTTATAGCCGGATGCGCCGGAATGATGGGTTGTTCTTTTACTAAGGATAATTCAAAGAGTGGTGATCTGAATTCAGATGCCGGAAAGCGACATAATAATCTGGATTATGATGGTTCGGTCGTAGACGAAAACACGTTGGAGAAGCTTGCGAGTCTGGAAACGATTATTGATAAGTCCTATTATTTTGACACCTCAGACGAGGATATGCAGAATGGTCTGTATGCCGGGCTGATCGAGGCGTTGGATGATCCATATGCAAAATATTATACACCAGAGGAATTTGCAAAACTGCAGGAAGACAGCTCCGGTGAATATGCAGGTATCGGTGTTGTCGTAAGACAGGATGAGGAAACTGGATATGCGATTGCGGTCAGCATTACAGAGGATTCACCGGCTTCCGAAGCAGACATCAAACCTGACGATCTGATTTGTAAGATTGATGATTATGAGATTCAGGAATCCGATGATTTGGACTATCTGGTTACAAAGATACGTGGAGAAGAAGGTACGGATGTTACCCTTGAAATCTATAGACCAAGTGAGAGAAAGTATCATACAGTAACCATTACCAGGAGAAAACTGGAGAACAGTACTGTTTCCTACTTTATGGCAGATGCAGATAAGAAGATTGGTTACGTCCGTGTAACACAGTTTGTAGCAAATACAAATGATTTATTCAGGGATGCTGTAGAAGATCTGAAGTCTCAGGGCATGACAGCACTGATGATCGACCTTCGTTCAGATCCGGGTGGAATGTTAGCTACAGTTGTCGATATGTGCGATTATCTGCTCCCTGCCGGAAAAATCGTATATCAGGAAGATAAGAATGGAAATGTCTTATCAACTTATGAATCTACGGACGATGAGCAGCTTGATCTTCCGATGGTAGTGCTTGTAAATGGGGAGAGCGCAAGTGCATCTGAGATCATGACAGCAGCATTAAAGGAATATGGTGTTGCGACGATCATTGGCGAGAACACATATGGAAAGGGAATCGTACAGTCGGTTATTCCGCTTTCTGATGGCTCAGCAATAAAGCTTACAACTGCCAAATATTTCACTCCAAATGGAAATGACATTCATAAGAAGGGCGTAGCTCCGGATATCGAAGTGAAATTACCGGAAGATTATACGGCAGATGATTTCCAAGGCAAGAAGGATACACAGTACCAGAAAGGTCTGGAAGTATTGCACGGGAAGGTAAAATAGAGCAGGATTAGGTGTAGAAAATAGAGTAATTACATGGTATAATATGCGTAAGCATTGAGCCGTGCCAAAATAAACTCTGATGATTCGGCTGCTTGCAGACGAAAACATTAGAGTTTATTTTGATAGGGCGAAAGCCCGACAACGAGGAAATACGAAGTATTTGCGAGTGCGCACGGCGAAAAGGAAAACCCGTGCGAGAGAGGAAATACGAAGTATTTGCGAGTGCGCACGGTTAAGAAAAATAAAGGAGAAACTTTCATGAATAAGGAATTGATTATCGTACTGGACTTTGGTGGTCAGTACAATCAGCTTATTGCACGAAGGGTCAGAGAATGTAATGTCTATGCAGAAGTACATCCGTATACCATGAGCATTGACGAGATCAAGAAGATGAACCCGAAAGGCATTATTTTCACTGGTGGACCGAATAGTGTATACAAGGCTGATTCACCAAGTTACAGCAAGGAAATTTTTGAACTGGGTATTCCAATCCTTGGAATCTGTTATGGTTCACAGTTGATGGCACATGTGCTCGGCGGTAAGGTAGCAACTGCTCCGGTCAGTGAATATGGCAGAACTGAGGTAACAGTGGATAAGAATTCCATTTTGTTTAAAGATGTAAATAAATCAACAATCTGCTGGATGAGTCATACCGACTATATCGCAGAAGCGCCGGAAGGATTTGTATCAACTGCAACGACTCCAAACTGTCCATTTGCGGCAATGGAAAATGCAGAGAAGAACTTGTATGCAACGCAGTTCCATCCAGAGGTTATGCATACAGAAGAAGGAATGAAGATGCTTCGTGCATTTGTCATGGATGTATGTAAATGCTCCGGTGACTGGAAGATGGATTCTTTCGTTGAAGATACGATCAAGAGTCTGCGTGAGAAGATTGGAAATGGCAAAGTGCTCTGTGCATTATCCGGTGGTGTAGATTCATCGGTTGCAGCCGTTCTGTTATCCAAGGCAGTCGGCAAGCAGCTTACTTGTGTATTTGTCGATCAGGGACTTCTTCGTAAGAACGAGGGTGATGAAGTCGAAGCAGTATTTGGTCCGGATGGTCCATATGATCTGAACTTCATCCGTGTAAATGCGCAGGATCGTTTCTACCAGAAACTTGCAGGAGTTGTTGAACCGGAAGCAAAACGTAAGATCATCGGTGAAGAATTTATTCGTGTATTTGAGGAAGAAGCAAAGAAGATCGGCGCTGTTGACTTCTTGGTACAGGGAACAATTTACCCTGATGTGATCGAATCCGGTCTCGGAAAATCTGCAACGATCAAGAGTCACCACAACGTAGGCGGACTTCCGGATTATGTTGATTTCAAAGAAATTGTTGAACCGCTTCGTCTCCTGTTCAAGGACGAGGTTCGTAAAGCGGGTCGTGAGCTTGGTATTCCAGAGTATCTGGTAAGCCGTCAACCATTCCCAGGTCCGGGTCTTGGAATCCGTATCGTTGGGGAAGTAACGGCTGAGAAGGTTAAGATTGTTCAGGATGCTGACTATATCTATCGTGATGAGATTGCAAAAGCAGGTCTTGATAAAGGACTTGGACAGTATTTTGCAGCACTTACCAACATGCGTTCGGTTGGTGTTATGGGTGATGAACGTACCTACGACTATGCAGTTGCACTTCGTGCCGTATGCACCAGTGATTTCATGACTGCTGACTGCGCGGATATTCCGTTTGAAGTATTGCAGAGAGTAATGACAAGAATTATTAATGAAGTGAAGGGTGTCAATCGAGTAATGTATGATCTGACGAGTAAGCCACCTGGAACGATTGAGTTTGAGTAGTATACAAGAGCCAAGAAACGTTGAATTTACGGCGTTTCTTGGCTCGTTTTTTGTTGCGTGACAATAGAATGACAATAATTTTGGAAATTATTCTAAGAGCATTTATTGTTTAGGGTCTTTGGTATAGAAAAGTTTTATTTGTCTTAAATCACTTATTAATTCGTCATATTTATTATAATCACGATAGAGTAAATCTTTTACAATAGGCGTTAATGAAAAGATGAGTGAAAAGATTAGCAATATAAGGACTATTGCTTGAACAGCCATAAAAATCATTTCATCTTGCGTAGCTGCTTCACCAATTTTCTCAGCAACAAATACGATGATAGGAATAATGATTGCACCTAATGTTTTGAGTGGTTTTTTCAATGGTGATAAGTAATCACATTGGATTTGTGCATATTTTGCTTCATCAATTAGCATATCGAGTGAATCTAAATTCTTAATGTTGATATCGAATTTTTTTAAAATATCAATTGTCATATTCATTCGAATTTTAGAATATGGAATATAGTGCTCTTTAAGCATTAACTCAAGATTCCTCTTTCGTGAATCAATTATAAAGAATACTATAAGTGAAAGAAGGCTTAATGTTATTGGAATATATGAAGCCCATGTTTGTTTAATTAAATACAAAATCCCGCTAAAAATGGCACCGACAAGAAGAATGATTATAAAAACCTTTCGGTAGAGCGGCAATTTAGTAAAGGGAATAGTACTTTTGATACTTTTTAATCCAATTTTATAGCTGATAAATAAATCGCAAAATCTCATATGTATTATGCTCCTTTCTTGGTTTGTATTCACATTAATTTAAAAAAGTGATTTCAATAATTCATATAATAACGATGATAATACGTTTATTATAATAGTACTGATTGAAGTGATGACAAGAGATAAAATAGGTCTTTCTTTTACAAAATCAATAATTCTGTAAAAAAGCAGTTTTTTAAATGATTTAAATTCATTGTTTAGGAACGGGATAAAATCTTTATCTACTGCAGTTGATTCAATTTTGGCAATACAACTAGGACACAAATTGGGGACACCGTATTTTATGGCAATATCTTTCTTTAATCCGCACATATCAAAGAGGCAGTTCCGTGTATCATCATGCAAAAAATAGTTTTCGTTAACTTTATGTAGCGTTGCAATTTGAACTATTTCATTTAAAACGATACCATGTATATAGTTGAAGACATCAACATTATGTTCATTAAATATGGTTTCTACTTGATAGAATGAGCATAAAACTGTTTTTGAATCAAAATTCGATAAATCTCTAGTAAAGTAATTGCATTCGATTGGATTATCAATAAAACATAAGCAAAGATCTACATTGCTATTATCAATATTGCCTGACGAAAGAAGTTGACAGATACAATTATCTGAATACCCCCATTCAAGGTCGCAGGATGGAAGTTGTTTAATTGTTACACATTTGGTAACTTCAAATAAATTGCTAGAATAATTTTGTAGTTTTTCTATTTTGTCAAGATACCGTTGATAACCAAGTAAGCAAATTTGAATTGTAAATTTTTTCATTCAGTACTCCTTTGTAAATAATAGTCTTTGGTTTAGTACTAATATTTGAATGTTTAATGCACCCAATTACTCTTTCTTCGGTTTCCTTTTCCTCTTCACATAAGAGAAATCAGGAAACAAGTCTTTCAATGCTTCTGCAACTTCTTCATTTTCAATTATCTCCTGAACCATCATCTGGTCATCATCTGCTAAATCAAGAGATACCGAGTAAGATGCATCACTATCTATCGGATTTGCAGGGAAGCGGATTTCTTTTTTGTAATAATCGCTTTCGGTGATTTCTCCGTCATCAAGTTTGTCTCTTAATCTTGCCCAGTACTCAACCATTTTTTTGAATGAATCTAAATCCTCCTGCGGACGATATCCGGCACTAGGAAGTCGTTCTTCAAATTTTAATACTACTTCGCCATCCTTTATGGTAGGTCGCAATCCATATGCCCATTCCATATCAAATAACACATGGAGTGCACTGAAGATATTTGCTACATCCGGATCTGACAATGCAAAGAAGCTGACACCTAGATGATTTGCAATATTAAGCAAAGTTGCTTCATCGGGGTAACGATTTCCTAATTCGTAGTTTCGGATTGTAGACTCATTAAGTCCGCATCGCTCAGCCAATTCCTTTTGGGTAAGTTCGGCTGCGATTCGGAAGTTTCTGATTAAAACGCCTACTCGGCTGGTAAATTTATCGCCCATTACAAAAGCTCCTTCTTTTCAAACTATATACAGTATAACACTAACAGTGCAAAAATGAAATGTATTTTGATAAATGATATTGACAGTACAGAAATGAACTGCTAATATAAAACACAACACGACCGTTCAAAAATGAACTGAGCAATAAAAACGAGAGAGGAGGTAACAGTTTATGGAGAACAAAAGATTTATCAATGTGCATGATGTGGTGGAAGAGCTTGGAGTCTCGACATCATATGCATATAAGCTCATACGCGAATTAAACGCAGAGAGAGCAGCAGATGGATTTGTGACAATCAAGGGACGAGTCAGCAGACAGTATTTTGATGAGCGAATCTATGGAACAACAGATAAGAAAGAGGTGATTTGATGGCGGTTATCAAAAACCAAAAGACCGGAATGTGGGAGGTCAGGACTTATTACAAGGACTGGACCGGCACACGAAGGCAAAAGACCAAGAGGGGCTTCGCTAAGAAGAGCGAAGCCCAGGAATGGGAACGTGCTTTTAAGCTGAAGGATGAAATGAATATTAATATGAAATTCAAGGATTTTGCGGAATTGTACCTTTCGGATATTCAACCAAGAATTAAGTACAACTCGTTTCTGACGAAGAAGCACATTATTGAAACAAAGATTTTGCCATACTTTGGACACAGAAAGTTGAATGAGATTCGTCCGGCGGATGTGATTCAATGGCAGAATGAGATTATGAAACTCAAGAAGGACAACGGAGAAGCGTATTCTCCGACGTATTTAAAAACCATACACAATCAGTTGAGTGCCATCTTAAATCATGCAGTTAATATGTATGATTTGAAGGATAATGTGGCTCGAAAAGCCGGTTCTATGGGGAAGGAAGAGTCGAAGGAGATTACGTTTTGGACGCAGAAGGAGTACCAGGCATTTATTGAGCAGGTGGTGGACAAGCCAATCTCATATTATGCATTTGAAATTCTATATTGGACAGGAATTCGTGAAGGAGAACTGTTGGCACTGACACCAGCCGATTTTGATTTTGTGAAGAAAACACTTCGCATTAATAAATCATATCAAAGACTGGAGGGTAATGATGTAATTACAGATCCGAAGACACCGAAGAGTAATCGAGTGATTGTTATGCCGGATTTTCTTGCTGTTGAGATTGAAGATTTTATCAGTAGATTGGATGGCATTAGAAGTGATGATAGGATTTTCACCATTTCAAAGAGTTATTTGCATCACGAGATGGACAGAGGTGCAAAGCTGGCAGGTGTTAAGAGAATCAAGATTCATGGACTCAGGCATTCACACATTTCACTGCTGATTCATATGGGCTATTCGGCACTTGCGATTGCCGAAAGAGTAGGGCACGAGGCAGTAGATATCACTTATCATTATGCACATTTATTTCCAACGGTTCAGTCAGATATGGCTGTGCATCTGGATTCAGAAAGGGAGGAGCTTATCAATGTCAGAAAAAAATAGAGATGCAAAAAACAGATGGAGAACGGTGACAGTGGCATTTCGCTTGTCACCGGAAGAAAATGAGGAACTTACTAACCGCGTAAAAATGTGCGGGTGCAGGACGAGACAAGAGTATATTATACAAAGCATTCTGCATCAGAAGGTTGTGGCTACAGGCAATCCGCTAATGCTAGTATCATTTCGGCAGAATCTGCAGCACATTGAAGCAGAACTGGAGCGGTTACAAAAAGCGGATGACATGGATTCGGAGCTGCTAACACCAATCAGAACTATGCTGGAGATATTGGAGGCGTTTCGCGAAACGCCTCGTACTCTGGCAGGTATGGAAAGGCTGACAGCTAGTGATGAAGACTAAAAATGTGTTGAATATCGAAAGGAAGCGATTGCCATGGGACAGCAAACATTATTTGAAAAAATAGGAGTTAAGTATGAGGAAAGAGACGGATTGCTATATCCGTTAATTACACTAGATATTAAGGAAGATGGTGTGAATGTTGGAAAATACGGATGCATGTGGATGCAATATTTGAAGTCAGAATATCCACAGAGGTATCGGAGTCTGCTACGATTCGGGGAACTGAACCAAAAGGCAGCAGAGGTAAATGAAGTGGCTTATGAATTGCTTGAGGATATTGAAATGGAATGGCTACAAAAGCATAAGCCGAGAAATAAAAATTCTTTTTCAGAAATGTATAAGCTGAGAACGGAAGCAAGGCTGATAGCAGAGGAAGTTGTATTACATGATGTGGTGAATTGTTTTCACTAGATGCAAAGAATGGCACGATACATAGCTCATTTATTCCTGCCGGAGTATAGAGATGTTCTTGTGTGCTTTGGCAGGATAGAGGCAAGTTGTAGATGTCAAATGAAGTGGAGCTGCTGGTGGTAAATAATATGTCGCGTATCCGCGACTATAGCCACTCCGGCGAGGAGCGCAAAACCCGCTTGCGGGTCTGCATTTTTGATGCCGCAGGTGTCAAAAGTGCTTTTGCGTTACTTTTGACAAAAGTAACAAAACCTTCCCTGGGAAATTTGCTGATATGTGCCGTATCCGGCACGAGTACGGATAAGAAGGAGGTGTACGCATACATAGGAAAAGGAGGTTGATTTCAGATGGAAAGAACGATTAGCTTTATGAATGGGGAAGGTTCCCTTGGTCACAATACAAGAGCATTTATAGCGGCAAATGTGGATGCTGACAGAACAAAAGATAATATCACTCTTGTGCATGAAGATTTGAAAAAGGTGTATCACAAATTGTTTGATGATTCCCTTAAAAAGTACAATGCCAAGCAGAAACGCAAAGACAGGCAGATTAAGAATTATTATGAGAAGGTTGGCAGATGTGCAGGTAGCACTTAATAAGGCTCGTGCAGTATTTGAGAATGTAAATGAAAAACTGGCTCAGGCAGAGGAAGAATTGTCAGAGGTTAAAAAACTTAGGGATGACCTGATAAAGCAGGGTGAGGGGGATTATTATCTAAAGGAAGAGGTTATCCGGCTGAGGTATGAAAACCAAAATCTGAAAGAGGAAAACAAGGGACTTAGGGAAAAACTGGATAAAGCATACGAATTTATGAAAAAGTTCGTGATTGAAGGAAGGTCGATGCTGGATAAGTTTCTGGAGTGGATTAGCGAGAAGATTAGAGAGGGGAGGGGGAGGTGAAAAGGTAGATTTTTTGTAGAAAAAGAGAATGATATATGCTATGATATATTCCGTATGTTTGCTTGAAAATAGACAGAGTATATTATAACAAAAAGAAGAAAACCTAATTGACAAACCAGAACATATGTTCTAAAATGAAAGAACATAAAGTCCTGGACATTTTGTAATGCAGATGATAGAATTAAGAAGAAGGAGGAAACGATAATGGCTTATGCAATAGATTTATTTTGTGGTGCTGGTGGAATGAGCGAAGGTCTTATTCAAGCAGGGTTTCATATTCTTTTCTCTAGTGACATTAATTCTGATGTTCAGCGAACATACATGAATAGACATGAACAGTTGGGATTACATCAAGGAGTAAATACACATTTTCATAGAGGTGATATTAGAGAACTGAATGGAAATATGATTCGTGATGCAATTCAGAATTTGGAAATATTTAGAGGGCAAGATATTCCTGAAATAGATGCAATATTTGGTGGACCACCATGTCAAGGTTTTAGTAGAGCTGGAAGACGGGATCCTAATGACCCAAGAAATATGTTGTTTAGAGAATATTTAAGAGTCATTAGAGAAGTTCGTCCTAAATATGTGGTACTCGAGAATGTAACAGGTTTCGCGGATACTAGGTTTTATGGATTTGTCGGTGTGACGGGACATCAATACGAAGATGGTGAATTGGTGCCAGATATACTTCGTAATGAGTTTAATTTGATTGAGTATCAAACACTTGAACCAAGAATTTTGAATGCAGCACATTATGGGGTTCCACAAAGAAGAAATAGAATAATAGTAATGGCTTATAGAAATGATATGGTTGCTCCGGTATATCCAGAACCAACACATAATGATGAAACAGCGTTAACCATTACAGATGCCATAAGTGATTTGATTCGAGATGAAAATGTGCGTAATCAAGTGCATACTAACAACACAGCATTTCAATTGAGTTCAAGAGAAGGTAGAACTCCAGATATAAATGGTAATACAATTCATAGCAATGGTGTTATACATAACAATGAAGTGTCTACGCATCAGCAGATTATTTCTGAAAGATTTGCATTGTTTAGAGAAGGTGAAGATGGTGCTGGCTTAAAGAGCCGAGTTATGTCAGAAGGAATTGATATTGCTAATTCGCCCGCATTAATTGCTCATTGTGTGGAAAAAATGGGTATTGATGAAGAAGAGGTTGTTGCGTTATTCAGGAACGGAAATGTAAGTAGAGAAAATGCGGATATTTTACTTACAAAGAAAAACATTCGAACAAGATTAGATAGAAATAGACCATCGGCAACTGTCATGACTATTGCTGACGATTATATTTCGCCATTTGAACCTAGAACATTTACTGTAAGAGAATTGGCACGAATGCAATCGTTTGATGATAGTTTTGAGTTTTTAGGCAAAAGAACAACTGGCGGATTGCGAAGACGTGTAGAAGTTCCTCAGTATTCACAAGTTGGTAATGCTGTGCCACCACTATTAGCAAAAGCAGTAGCAACTGAAATAATGAGAGTTTTATAATATATAAGGCAGCCTGATTTATGGGGTTGCCTTATACGGTTTAAGATAAAGGAAGGAGCTGATTGTTATGAGTCAAAATATTGTAGAAAAGTTAAGGGAAGAAGCAGTTATTAATTTATTCAATGCTCAAGGCGTTCGGAATGCGTGGCCGATTTGGAAAAATAAAATTGATTCTCTTGCTCCAAGTAAAAGTGCTAGTCAAATATTTGATTTGGGTGATTGCTTAAAAGATATTTTTTATACAACAAATGAATCTAAAGTAAGAACAGATGGAACAAGAAGTCAAAGCGAGATATCGGGCGGTGGTGCCAATTGGGAGGCTCTTGTGTGTTGGTATTTAAATTTGTGTTGTATAGGAAGAAGAACAGTTGTCATTAAGCATAGTAAAAATTTGTTGCCAGAACCAATAAGTAATGCAATAACAGTAAATTATGGAACTTTTGTTTCAAATACAGAATCCGATTTGATAGCAATTACTTTTCCTGACAAAGCAGAATATAGTATGGACAAAGATGAAATAAGCATATTAGATGAAAATGGTGAAAAGGTTAAAATTAAACATACAGGTAAAATGAAATATAATTTAAAAGAAATGTTAAATGCCTTGGTGGCTCGTGACTTTTCTGAAATTGAGATACATATTATTCAGTGCAAAACCAATTGGAATGATAATGCCCAGATTCCGATGCTATGGGATATGATTTATTTTGCAGATAAGTTTAAAACGAATATTACGGTAGGAAGAGAAGGATATGCAATAAGTAATGCTCGTTTGTTTTCTTATGCTTTTGCAACGGTGCCAACAGTGAAGATTGATAAATTTAAGCGAAATTCAGTGGCTGTTTTGCGAGTGAGTAATTTGAGTGGCGGAAACTATTGGGGAATTAAATCTGTTTCTGGTATTGCAAGCTCAATAAAAGAAATGTTGGGTAGAAATTTGGCCACGGGAGCAGTTGAAAGCCATAAGACTACATTAAACGCAGAATTACCTAATTTATCTACTACATATGGTTATTTTGGGCTTTAGATGCAGTTAATTATGGCTAATGAAGGAAGGAATTGTAATGGAGAATACAATATGCAAAATCGTATATTTTGATGAAGATTCAGTGACTGATTACGTTCAAATTATTGCTGGTGGAGAATTAGAAAAAACAACACAGTTGTTAAAAGAAACGGACAAAAATGCAGGTACAGATGTTTCTGCTTCAGGAAAAGCAGGGATTAGCAGTGTGTTTAAGGCTTTGCTGGGATTGGAAGCGCAGGCATCAGCCGAAGCTTCAATGGGAGTTACTTTAAATACAAATAAAATGGCAAAAAATATTGTTAAAAATACAATTTTAACGGATTTTTTGGGGATTTTGAATGAAGAGACTCAAAATAGAAAAGGAAAAATATCACAAGGGAGTATAAAGAAATTTGAAGGATATACTATATCTGTAGAAAAGGACTCATTATCACATATTGTTATGGTATCGCCATATTTGTCAATGCTAAAGGGCGGATCAAGCATTCCAGCAGGAGAATTTGATATAGCAGTAGAAAAATTGGATAATGCACTTAAATCTGCAAAAGGATATTATGAATTTGTAGGAACTAAAGGAAGAAGTAAGGTTGTTTTAAGGTTTAATATTAATTCTTTAAAAAATAATTATAAAATAAATGACTTGTTAAAGATGAATTTGAGTATTTACGCTATTAAGGTTGGGACTACTACATTGGCACAATTAGATGTAAATCAAGAGTTAGATATTGATTTTTACAGTAAACCTAAAGACAATCCTGATTATGTTGCTTCTGAAGTAGAGAACACAGATGAATCTACAGATAAAAATAAAAGACTTGATGTTTATGATGTTTTACTAGCAGGAGTTGAGATGAATGATTAATGAAGTAATTGTATTTATTGGTTCAAAAAAGGATTTTAACAATTTGCTGCATGAGAGAATAGACACAGAGAATGACGAAGTTGTTTCTTTTATGGAATTGATTCAGCATTATAATGCTAGAATTCATCCGACAGAATCTGGAGTGAAAGAAATTTTTTTGAAAAAAAAGATTGGAGCAAATTGCTTAATATGCAAGTCTGATGATTTCGGTTCGGTTTTAGAACACACATTATTAAATTTTACTAATATAATAAGCCTGAATTATGATGTTGAAAAACTATTTGTTCATAATCCTCCCAAAAAGGTGTTGGAGAATTTACAATCAGAGTTTGGAGATGAAATAGAATATCTTAAATCTGATTATAAACAAATCGATATTCCATGTATTAAAAAAATATATAATGATTTAAATGAGAAAATTCTTGGACAAGAACGATGTAAAATGCAAATCATTAGCGGTCTATATAGATTAACGAAAGCCAAAAGTCAAAAACCAGCTGTTTTTATGTTATATGGTCCGTCGGGAGTGGGCAAAACGGAAACGGCAAAATGTATTAGTAACTCTTTGGGTGGAGACTTATTAAGAATTCAATTTTCAATGATGCAAACTAATGAAGCATATAATTATGTATTTGGTGCGGAACATTCAAAGGCGAGTTTTGCACGTGATATGATGGCACGGGAGTCCAATATAATTTTGATAGATGAGTTTGATAAGGTGAACCCTAATTTTTATAATGCTTTTTACGAATTGTTTGATGAGGGGAAATATGTGGATACAAATTATGAGGTTGATTTGAAAAATTCCATTTTCCTTTGTACCTGTAATTTTATGAGTGAAAACGAAATAAAAAAGGTATTGGGTCCTGCAATGTATTCAAGAATTGGAAAAAGTATTGAGTATAAAGAACTTCAAAAGGGACAAAAAATAGAGATTATTGACAAATGGTATGACGAAATACTTGCAGTTTTAAATGTCGATGAAAAAAATGTAATAAATCAAACTAACATTTTAGAATGGTTTAAAGAAAATGAGGAACGCTATGATAATATTCGTTTACTGAAAAATAAAATGGAACAGGCGATATATGAAAAATTAGCAGAAGTTTTTGTTATTGAAAAATTTGAAAATGTAATGAATGTGACAACAAAGTGACAATACAATCCTCAAAAAATTCGCGCAACAGGTAGAATTTAGACAAAACTACCGGATTCCATTCACAAAAACCAACCATAAACACCACAAACCAACTTTGTGATTAAGAGTTTGAATAAGAGCTACAAGTCTTGGAACCCGCTAAACAAGCGGCTTCCGAGACTTTTTCTTTTGCACTGCTACTATTTTGCTACTAATAGCAACTGCTCTTTTTTATCGTTTTCAGTTGGTTGTCATTAACTTTAATAGCAAGAAATCCTGATGATTGCTGGATTTCTTCTATATGATCTTTCTTTGTGGCATCTGGATGATTTTCCCTGATGCGGTATTTGGTGGTACTAACGCAGGTCCAAACTGAGGTCGGATTGTTACATCTGAG
>QWCE01002482.1_pt1 | contig 48753 bp, 47 predicted proteins | sample 1972531 | NCBI WGS metagenome assembly QWCE01 (sample SAMN09866716, study PRJNA288562) | Human gut metagenome isolate term4_stool, whole genome shotgun sequencing... | reverse complement strand
GTGGCGTCTTTCTTCTGAAACACCGGTGACCTCAACATCTTGGATTCCTAAAAGTAATGTGGTAATATTGTTTTGCACTTGTTTGCCCCCCTTTATTATGTTGTGGTGATTTAATTTTAGGTGATAGGGAAAACAAGTGCTATCTTTTTGCACAAAAATATCCATTGAGGAGCTTACTCCCCAATGGATATTATAGAGCCTTTTTATTACGAATAAACGGTGAGTAGCCGCTTAAATTCCGAAATATCCGTATAGCCTTTTCGCTTTTTGAAATCGGTGTCGTGTCCCTGCTTCTTAATTCTTAAATCGCGGCACAGGCCCTGCAATTCATAGGGCGAGGGCAGTTGGCCGAAAGTATAGACCAAGGCCCCTTCCGGCACGGACTCCACGAAAAAGTCAGTGATGATTAAATCGTAGGGAAGCCGGGCCAAATGATTCATGTCGATGCGATAACCGTCGTAAAGCTCGGCGTGAATTAAATTCGACGTTCCCTTGTTGATCAAGTGAACCAGCGTTTTTCCGAAAAAGGAATCGTCCTGGCTGACCACCAGGGCCTTGTAAGGCTCGCGGCCGTAAAATAACTGAGAGAGAAGATCCGGCCAGAGGCTGTAAAAGGCCAGGGTCAGTTCGTCGATGGCGTAGTCCCTGAATTCCGGAAATTCGCGGACAAATTCCTTGAAAATCGCCGTCAACTCTGTGTGAAGCTCCGGATTTGCAAAGGAGATGTAGGCGAGCAAGTAGGTGGAACGCTTAAGGAAAAATTCCCGTTTTTTAAAATTGGAGAGGCGATAGGTAAAGTAAACCGCCAGGGAGCGATACAATTCGTCCCGATCCTCCAGTTGCAGATGAAACTGATCCAAAAAGCCTGGCAAGCGGGATTTAAAAAAGTCTTCACGACTTTTTATGGATTGGAGTTTTTCCTCTAAAAGATCCGGATCGTCGAAGAGAATGGGATTTTCTTCCGCATAAAAAATAGACAAGATGCTCACCAACAGATCCACCGGCGTACTCACTTGTTTCCTCGGCATGACGTCGTCAATTAATTTCTTTACTACCTCGTCGGTGGCCAGCAATTTCGCATTGGCGATTAATTCGTCTCGATAATTTTCCGTATGAATCCCATGGCCCTGCATGAGGCGGAAAAATGACACGGCGATGGAGACCTTTATGTAATTGTGTTGCGCCGGGGAAGGGGAGAAGTGGAGGAAGCTGTACATGCGCTCGGCAAAAGTCTCCACGAGGTCTTCCCGGATCGTGTCGGAAAAAGGCCATTCGCCGGGATGCAACATGGTCTCGATAAACATATTCACGTAAAAATGCCGGATTTCTTTCTCCTCGCCTTCGAACTGAAAATCCGAATAGGAGAAAGAGAGATCGTAGACGCCGACGAGCTGCTCGTTAAAATTCTGCACGTGGCGATAAATCGACGTTTCGCTGAATCCCAAATCAAAGGCGAGATCCGATTTTTTCATGGTGGGATCGAAAAATGCCTGAAAGAGAATTTTATAGAGCAGCGACTCGCGAACCAGTAATTTCTTCATGCTGATTAAACCGAAGTTCGGGCGGAACTGCACGTAAAGCATGGAGCCGTTATAAAAAAATTCGGCATGGTCCTTAAACTTTTTCTCGACGATGAGAACGTAGTTGCGGACCGTCTTTTTTGTGACGCCGATGACCGCAGCCAAATCCCCCAGTTGGATCCACTTGTTACGCTCCTTATATAAAATGGTCAGAAGGGCCATTAAGTTTTTGTCCTGATTTAAAAATAACATACTGCCTCCGTTGCATTAGAAGATTAAGAAATATTATTCTATTATATCCTTTTTGCGGGAAAATAGAAGAAAGAAACGGTCGTCGAGTAGAAAAAAGCGCTCAAAAAATGCCGTCGAGGAAACTCGGCGGCATTTTGGTTTAAAACAGGCGATAGAGGCCGATGACGCGGCCAAGCACCTTGAGATCGTCCACGTAAATGGGCTCCATGGTGCTGTTTTCCGGTTGGAGACGGAAGCGTTGATTTTCTTCATCGCGATAGAAGGTCTTGATGGTCGCTTCGTCTTCGATAAGGGCCAGAATAATTTCCCCTTCCTCGGCGGAGGAGGCAGGTTCGATCAAAACCTGATCGCCGTCTAAAATGCCGGCATCGATCATGCTTTCTCCCTGAACCGTTAAAAAGAAGAGATTGCGGTCTTTTACAAAATCCGTGGCCATGGGCACGGTGTCGGAAATATTTTCCGAAGCTAAAATGGGAAGTCCGGCGGCGACGCGGCCGAGAATAGGAATATCGGTGGTTTTCTTTTTGGCGGAGAGAAAATCGTCATCCTGACGGATTACCTCGATGGCCCGATTAATGGTGGCGCCGCGACGAATGTAATTCTTAAGTTCCAGCTTTTCTAAATTGGAGTGAACGGTGGATGTGCTCTTAATGTTGCAGCCGTTGCAGATTTCGCGAATAGAAGGGGGGTAGCCGTTGGAATCGATAAAGCGTTTAATATAAAAGAGAATTTCCATTTCCCGTTTTTCAAGATCTTCATACATGGTATATATCGCTCCTTTTCATGAGGTACACTTAGTATATCAGAGACGAACAAACATTTCAAACATACATTCAAAAAAGCTTGACAGGAAACAATTGTTCAGATACAATTGGAACAAACGTACGAACATAGTTTCAAAACATACGATCGAACATTTAATTTTTGGAGGCATGAAATGAAAAGAGAGAAAACCATAAATCGCCCCTGTCAAATAAATAAACATCCTTCCGCACGAGCCGTTAAAAATAGAAAGCGCCTACGCCTGCTGCCGATTATTCTTCTTTTGCTACTGAGCATTATGGGAACCACTGTACCGAAGAGCATGGGAACCTATCAGGTGCAGGAAGAATACTGTGTCAAACCCGGAGATACCCTGTGGTCCATCGCATCGTCCTATGCCAATGAGGGCGACGATTTGCGCCTTATGATCCACCGGATGGTGGAAGCCAATGGTTTAAAGGATGACTGCACCTTAAAGCCCGGAGAGACGATTTATGTCGTATTGGAGGAACGCGAACTTCGCTCTAATTGAATTGATCAAGGATGACCTACCGGTGGTGTCGCGTAGCTCTCGGCGCGACCGGCACATAATTAGAAATACACAAACGAAAAGACGGCCAGGCGCCGTCTTTTTTCATGCCTTTTCGGATGAACCGTTTTGGAAAGTGATAAAAGAAGAGAGAACATGATGCCGTGAGATTTAAAAGACACCCTGAATATAATTAGTCACAAAATATAAATTTTGTGACTAAAACAGATTATTTAAAATAGAGGGAGGCCCGATGTTCGATTTCAGGCCTTTAAGCGGTTCCGTATTGTCTATATGCAACGGCTATTAATCTTTCATTTAAAGGCCTTAAATTTGATTTTGCGGCTTCATTTTTGGGCAAAGGATGAATTCCATCCCACGGTCCACCTAAATTATACTTCAATTATACTTCGAGATCTTTGTCCCGTGGATCCTAACCAAAATACCTCTGAGCGATCTTTATTTATCATCCTAAGTACTTTTGATACTATTTATGAAATCATCTATTCAATCAAAGGACGGTTCTGCTAAGCAATCACTTGACGTCCATCAATAAAACAATTATGTTTTAGTTAGAAAGTATGAATTTCCAACTTAAGAGGTTTATTATGTTAGTTGAATTAAAAGCGAAATCACAAGTGACCATTCCGAAAGACATCGTTCAATCCATGGAATTAAATCAAGGCGATCAGTTTGAGGTCACCGAAGACAACGGAAAAATTGTCCTCGTGCCCGTTGCAGTCTATCCCGAACACGTTATAAGGAGCTTAAAGACCGAAGTGAAAGAAATCAAGGAATCCATCAAAAACGGGAACCGGCCGGTTTTTGATTCCATCGATACCCTTTTCGAGGAATTGGATAAGTAATGCCCGAAGTATTACTTCTTTGCGATATAGGGCACCATGATGTTCTGAATAAATTTTAAAACCTCCTCTGCTTTTTGGCATAGGAGGTTTTTTACTGAGTGAAGGCCGGTTCATGGCGTATCGTATCATCGATTGATGATATCAAGCCATGGATACCGTCGTTTCCTGGAATTGACGCCGTAGAATCAAAATAGCGGGAATTTTATTCATAAGGCACATAGGAAGCCGGTTAATAATAAAAAGTCTGTTATTCGTCGATTAGAGGCTCTGAAAAATAAGTTTATGATTTCAGAAAATGGTTGTAGATTTATAAAATCATGTATCGAAAATGAGATCGAATGTTCGAACATATGATTTGAATGGAAATCCTATTTCTTTTCTTTCTCCGCATCCTCAAGCATTTTTTCCACGTCCTCCACATTGGCTAAGGGGTTTTGGCTCATGGTGTGGCGAATGTCTTCCATATTGACGTGGGTGTAGATTTGCGTCGTGGAAATAGACTCGTGGCCGAGAATTTCCTGAAGGGATTTCAGGTCTTCGTCGCCGAATTGATACATTAAGGTGGCTGCCGTGTGGCGCAACTTATGCACGGTGTATTTTTTCGTATCGAATCCCGCGTTTTTCAAATGCTTTTCCAGCATGTGTTGAATGGAGCGATTGCTCATACGGCTTTTCCGCATGCTTAAGAAGAGGGCCCCCTCTTCTTCCAAACCTTCGGCCTTCCTCGCCGCCAAATAGGCATCGATGGAGCGCTGAACATTGTCGTTTAAATAGACCAGTCGTTCCTTGGAGCCCTTGCCCCAAATGCGCAGGGTGCGGTCTTTGTTTAAATCTTCCACATTTAATGATGCGAGTTCACTGAGGCGCAGGCCGCAGTTTAAAAACAGGGTGGCGATGGCGTAATCCCGCCGGCGGAAGATCTCTTTCTGTTTATAATTTTGAACGGAATGCAAGAGTCGCACGGCCTCTTCCAATGTTAAGTAGACGGGAAGAGAACGTTCGATTTTCGGCATGTCGATGTTTTCCGTCGGGTTTTTATCCAATACATCCACTTTATAGGTCAGATAGTCGAAAAAGGAGCGCACGGAAGAAATTTTTCGAAATTTCGTTCGGCTGCTATTTTGCCTTTCCCTATCCAAATAGGAAATATAGGCGTAAACATCGCTCTTGTCGATTTGTTCCAAAAGGGCCTTATCGACGGTGTCGATGTCAACTTCGTCTAAGGAATCTACGACGAGGCCTTCTTTTCGAACGCGCATATAACGAAAAAATTGTCGTATGTCGTAATAATATTCTTTTATCGTGCCGTCGCTGCGGCCTTTGGCGGCGCGCAGGTAATTTAGGTAGTCGTCCAGTATAGTTGAGCGAATCATGTGTCACCTCGTAACTATCATAGCAAAGAAAACAAGAAAAAACCCGCCCGTAGGCAGGTTTTTTTATTTGGCGTATTCGACGGCGCGGGTTTCGCGGATCACATTGACTTTGATCTGACCCGGGAAATCCAGCTGTGCCTCGATTTCGTTGGCGATGTTTCGAGCCGTGGTCACCATGTGGGCCTCGTCGATTTCTTTGGGCTTCACGATGATGCGCAGTTCCCGGCCGGCTTGGACGGCGTAGGATTTTTCGATGCCGTCGAAACTGGTGGCGATTTCCTCCAGCTGTTCCAACCGCTTAATGTAGTTTTCGATGGTTTCCCGTCGCGCACCGGGTCGTGCCGCGCTGATGGCGTCGGCTGCCTGCACCAAGACGGATTCCAGTGAATCGAATTCCACATCGCCGTGGTGGGCCTCGATGCCGTTAATGACGGCTTCAGGCTCCTTGTAGCGCCTAGCCAGTTCCACACCTAATTCCACGTGGGGTCCTTCCACTTCGTGGTCGATGGACTTTCCTAAGTCGTGGAGCAGGCCGGCACGTCTGGCCAGTTTCGAGTCGATGCCGATTTCTTCGGCCAAATAGCCGGCAATTTTCGACACTTCCACGGAATGGCGCAAACAGTTTTGTCCAAAGCTGGTACGGAATTTTAAACGGCCAAGGTACTTCACCAGTTCCGGGTGAAGGCCGTGAACGCCGGCTTCGAAGGCAGCTTCTTCGCCGCTTTCCTTGATGATCTCATCTACTTCCTGTCTCGCTTTTTCTACCGTGTCTTCGATGCGCGTCGGGTGGATTCGTCCGTCGAGGACCAATTTTTCCAGAGTTAGGCGCGCGATTTCGCGGCGAATGGGGTTAAAGGAAGAGACGACGACAGCTTCCGGCGTATCGTCGATGATTAAATCGACGCCGGTTAAGGCTTCGATGGCACGAATGTTTCGGCCTTCCCGACCGATGATGCGGCCCTTCATTTCGTCGTTGGGCAAGTTCACCACGGAGACCGTGGACTCGGCCACTTCGTCGGCTGCGATCCGTTGAATGGCGTGAACGATAACGTCTTGAGCGATTTTTTTGCTTTCGTCTTTGACGTAGCGTTCGTATTCGCGAATCTTCACCGCCGATTCTTGGGTCAGCTCGTTTTCCAATTCATTGAGAAGAATTTGTTTGGCTTCCTCTTTGGATAAGCCGGAGATCCGTTGAATTTCTTCGGACTTCTTGTCCACCAATTCATCGATAAGATCTTCCTTCTCTTGAATGCGCGCTTGTTGGTCGAAAATCTGGCTTTCCTTTTTCTCCAAGGTCGCACTTTTCGATTGAAGCAAATCTTCCTTGGAATTTAAGCGATCTTCGTAGCGCTGCAGTTCGTTTTTTCGAGCATCACTTTCCTGTTGGACCGTATCCCGAAGCTTGTGTATTTCCTCTTTCGCTTGGAATAAAATATCGCGTTTATTGTTTTCGGCTTCACGTTCCGCATCAATAATGATATTCTTTGCTAGTTCTTCCGCATGATTGAGCTTTCCTTCAGCCAATGTTTTGCGTAAAAAATAACCAATAGCTACTCCGAGGATTCCAAATACCAATGCCCCCAGAATAGATACCAAATATGCGGGCATATGGAACACCTCCTTATTTAATTTTCATGATTCAAATGGTATAAACCACTTGTTTATTATATCATAATTTGAATCTTTTGTTTCGATGATTTCTTTTCGCCACATTCTTTGCAGTAAAAAAAGGACCGCATGGCAGTCCCTTGTACGTTAGGATTCGTCGGTCTCGGCGATGATTTCAACGACTTCGCTGATGCCGTTTCGTATATCCACGCGAAAGGCTTTGTCGCAAATGTTTGTCAGATAATCGTTGTGGGTGACCATAATGATTTGCCTGGAAAAAAGACGGGAACATTCCTTTACAAATTCCCCCATATTAAAGATGTAATCGTCGCTGATGTGCTTTCCGGGCTCGTCGAGGAAGAGGGGTCCGTCCATTTTCGGCCGGTGGTTTTCCAAAAAGGCGATGCGCAGAGCGAGGCTCACGATGTCTACGACGCCGCCGCCACGACTCATCTCCGGCTTCGTCTTTACTTTGTATTCTCCGTAATCGGATTCCACGAAAAACTCGGCGATAGGAAGTCCACGCTTTTCGGAGAGGTCTACGATAAACCTGGAGCTGTTTTGCATAATGTAGGCGATGGATTGGGTGACGATGTCTTCGATTTGGTGCGTGGCTTGGTTTCTGGAAAAGTCGGCGGCCTTTTGCAAAAGAAAGACCACGCCGCTGAGCTTCTTCTCTTCCGCTTCCACTTCTCTGATCCCCTGCCTCTTTTTTTCCACCTGATCGAGAATGGAATCGCGAATGCCCTCCCGGCGGCTAACCTCTTTTGAAAAGGACTCAAACCGCTTATAGGCTTCTTCGTAGGTCATGCTTTATCCTCGGGGAGAAGTTTTTCCGCTTCGTCGAGCAGGCGTAAGATTTCGGATTCCATGCGCTCGATTTCATCTTCCAAGGTCGCCGGATCGAAGCCCAGGGCTTTAATTTTTTCGTTTAATTCCTTTTCTTCCCGCTCCAGCTCTTCCATGCGCCACTCGGCGCGTTTGCGCGTGTCCTTTGCCTGCTCGTAGCGCTGATTTAATTCGCTGATCCGTTGTTCTAAATTCATCCTAATCCTCCAAACTATGCTTAATGGCGTGCAGGGCCCCATCGTCTATGGGCTGTTTACACAAAGGACAGGTGCCGGCCTCGGAAAGGCCGTTTAAGTACGCGTCCATGGCCCGTCGATCGTCGTCGACGAAGCGGGAAAGATCGGCCGAAAGCTTTTCTTTTTCATGATTGAGCCTTTTTTGTTCCTGTAAAAGAGCATGAAGGGATCGATCTTTTTCCAGTGCTTCCGTCATTTGACCGTTTAGTTTCTCCAGGCCGTCCAATTGACTGAAGCGAGCCAGGAAGGCTTCCCCCATTTTTATTCGCGCGTTTAATTCCTGAAAAGCCGCCAGCAAACTTCTGTAATCGATGAGCTTATCGTACTTTGTTTGAACATCCATGGACTGAACGGCGTCGATGCCTTTTGTCGCATCCAGAATCTTCTGATTTGTCGTTTTCGCCTTTTGAGCTGCTACGAGGGAAAGATACAGGGGTAGAATGTTGTCGTAGGAATTTTTAACTTCCCTCATTTCGCGAACCTTCTCCCGAAGGGTCTCCACATTTTCGTAATTTTCCAGTACCGATGCGGTGGTCTTCCGATTGAATGCATTTTGTTTAAACAGATCTGAGAGGAGGCGCTCCCTGTCGTATTGACTTACCTTGTTTTGCAGGGAGGAAATATTTTCTCCCAATAGATCCAGTACGGCGTAGCGTTTTAAGATGTCTTCCGCCTTCCGCCGATTTTCTCTGATGGAGATGCGTTCTTGCCTATACGCCTCTGCCAATTCCGCCTTTTCCCGAAGGTCCGATACGGCAAAAAGGATTTCGCTCACTTTTTCCCGAACGGCGATTTCCTCGTCCAGATCCGAAAAGGCTTTGAGGGAATCTTCCGTTTCCTGTAAATCGGCCTCGAGCATCTCCCGGCGTATGGCGATTTGTTTTTTGTCGCGAAGGGTGTCACGCATGGTTTCGTCTAACAAATCCACGCCCACCATGCGTCCGATGGCTTGAGCCTTATAGGCGTCGGTTTCCTGAAGGAGAAAGGGCCCGTCCAGTTGATCGGAAAAGTTCAGAGGCAGGGATTTTTTATCGTCCAGCATAACCTTTTTAATTCCGATCGCTTCTTCGATTTCAGCGGGTACGTTTTTTCCGAAGCCCTCGAAAATCAACTCTTCTTCATCCGGTTGCCGCAAAATGTATTGATTCTTCGAGCGAGTGCGTTTGCGCTCCACTTCCACCTTATTTTGAAAGCGGACAGTGACGGATACCTCCGACTCTCCTTCCCGCACGAATTCCACGCCGGAGGGGTCGTTAAACATGTTCCAGCGCAGGGCCCGCATGATCGCTGTCTTTCCGCTGTCTGAAGGGCCTACGATGACATTGACGCCTTTAGAAAGAGAAAGCTCGGAGTACGTGTGGGATTGAAAATTCACGAGAATGATTTTTTCGATGGAATTCAAAGGGTACTCCTCCTCTCCTGAACTTGGGCGATACGCTTCATGGCTTCTTTTTTTATGGCAGGATCCAATTTTTCGTTGGCGGAGATGTCTGCCAGGAGATCGAAGAAGTTTATGCGGTCGTAATTTCCCGAACGGTCGATGGATTCCTTAAATTCCGCCAATTCCTGCCTCTTAAATTTGTGCATCTCGATTTCCCTTCGGTCCAGGACCTCGGGGCCCGGCAAGGCGGATCTTAAATCCCGCACCTCGATGGCAGCCTCGTTCTTTTTCACGTCGATAAGAACGATCTTGGGCCGCCGTTTCAGCTCTTTTATGGAATTTGAAATCCGAACCATGGCGCCGGGATTGAGAAAGGATTTTCCGTCTAATTCCGTCAGCGGAAAACCGTCGTGCAAGTGGCCGCATAAAGTTAAATCGGCTTTTGTACCTTTAATGTCGTCGATGGTCGTATGAGAAAACATAGCCCTTACCTCGCCGGCCATTAAAAAGCCGTGAACCAGATGAATGGCATAGTCCGCATCGGGATCCCGTTCATCAACGATGTAAAGATGCCGGTTTTCCTCCCGATCCAGACCGTACATGTACGGGGATCCGCTTAACTGAACCGTGGTCTCATCGTCTTTTAAAAGGATTCTCCGGTGGTTAATTAAGTGAATAATGCCTAAGGTGTCCAAAAGTCCCATCATGGTCCTGGGCAGTGTGACGGGGTTGTGACCGTAGATGTCGTGATTGCCGCTGATGGCATATATGGGCGCGGTGAATCCCTTTAAAATGGGAATGATCTCGTTCATTACGGAAATGGAAACGTCCGGGCGATCGAAAAGATCGCCGCCGTGTAAAATATAATCTACCGATTCTTCCCGCGCCACGGATTGAATTTCCTGTAATTTAATTTTGACCGTATGGAAAAACGAATCCGTTCTGGATTTCGGATTCGTTCCTCGAATATGACTATCTGTGAAGTACAGGAATTTCAACGACTATTCCTCCTCGGAAGGTTCGCCTGCCTCGTTTTCGTTGCTGTGTTTGTCGCCCAGATTGTAGTGAATGCGGACTTTTTCGTCGATTTCGTTTAAGAGATCGGCATTTTCCTGCAAATAGGCCTTGGAATTTTCGCGGCCCTGACCGAGCTTGGCGTCGCCATAGCTGAACCAGGAACCGGATTTTTCCACGATGCCCGCTTCCACGGCGGCATCCAAAACGGAGCCCACTTTGGAAATACCCGTACCGTACATAATATCGAATTCCGCCTTTTTAAAGGGGGGCGCTACTTTGTTTTTCACGACCTTCACGCGGACGCGGTTGCCGATAATTTCATCGCCTTTTTTCAAGCTGTCGATGCGGCGAATGTCCATGCGCACGGAAGTGAAGAATTTCAGTGCGCGGCCGCCGGTGGTAGTTTCCGGATTGCCGAACATGACGCCGATTTTTTCACGCAATTGATTGATGAAAATAACGGATGCCTTGGATTTGCTGATGGCGCCTGTTAATTTTCTCAGGCCTTGACTCATGAGCCGAGCCTGCAGACCCATATGGCTGTCCCCCATTTCGCCTTCGATCTCCGCTTTCGGCACCAGTGCCGCCACGGAGTCTACGACGATTAAATCCACGGCATTGCTTCTGACCAGGCTTTCGGTAATTTCCAGGGCTTGTTCCCCGGTGTCCGGTTGAGAGATGATTAAATTTTCCGTATCGACGCCTAAATTCTTGCTGTACTGAGGATCCAAGGCGTGTTCCGCGTCGATAAAGGCCGCCGTGCCGCCGAGTTTTTGCGCTTCGGCGATCATGTGCAGGGCCAGTGTGGTCTTACCGGAAGATTCGGGGCCGTAAATTTCGATGATGCGGCCTCTGGGGATGCCGCCGATTCCCAAGGCGATATCCAAACTTAAGGAGCCCGTGGGAATGGATTCGATGTTTAAATTGGCGTTTTCGCCGAGGCGCATAATGGCGCCTTTGCCGTATTCCTTCTCAATTTTCGCGATGGCATCGTCTAATGCTTTTTTTCTACTCTCGTCCATGTGCCTCTCCTAACTCGTGTAATAAAATTCTCGCCAAAATGTATTTCGAACTGCGATATTGAATCGTGGTGCGATCGCCTTTGTACATGCGGCTCTCCCGCAAGACCTCTTCTCCGTCTTTTCGAATAGAGTAAATAACCGTGCCCACGTCTTTTCCCGTCGCCGAATCCGGGCCGGCCTCGCCGGTGGTGGCGACGCAGTAGGTGCTTTTCGTTTTTTCGAAAAGGCCTAGGCTCATCTCGGAAGCCACCGCTTCGGAGACCACGGTGTCTTTTAAAATAGTATCGGGATTTACGCCGAGCAGCTTTTCCTTCACCTCGTCGCTGTAAGTAATGTAGCTTTCGTGAAGCACATTGCTTGCGCCGGCCACGGAGGTGATCATGTGGGCCATGTTTCCTCCGGTCACCGATTCGGCAAAGCTGATGGTAAACTTCTCTTCCGCCAGGCAATCAACCAAAGTTTCGAAGACGTCTCTTTCTCCGTCGCCGTAGATATACTCGGAAAAGAGTTCCCGAAGGGCGCGGAGAGCTTCTACGTATTCTTTTTCGATGATCTCGGCTTCGGCCTCGTCCTCCGCGTGGGCGATAACTTTTATTTCCACTTCTCCGGTTTTGGCAAAGGTGTTGATTTCCACGTTTTCCGTTTCGATCTTTGCCTCCCGGAACATGGACTCACATTTGGATTCGCCGATATTTACCAGACGCAAACTTGTAATGAAGTTCTTTCCGTGGACCGGATTTAGATAATTGGCTGCGATATCGTCCGCCATGGGCTCAAATTCCCGCGGCGGCCCGGGGAGCATAAAAAATTGCTTGCCTTCGTAGTTCAGCATGCATCCCGGCGCCGTTCCCTTTGGATTGGGAATGACTACGGCGCCTTCGGGAAATTCCGCTTGGCGCTTGTTGTTTTCCGTAATGTTTTTAGAAAAACTCATGGAGACATTGCGAATATAGTCCCACTGTTTTTCGTCGAAAATCAAGGGCAAGTCCAAAGCGTGGGCCAGGGCCTGTTTCGTCATGTCGTCTTGCGTCGGTCCCAATCCGCCGCAGAGAAAGATTACATCGGACCGGGTAAGGGCCGTCTCGATGGCGTCTCGAATGGCTTCATACTTGTCCCTAACCGAGGCGTGATACTCCACGTCGTAGCCGGCGTCGGTAAGTTTTTGTGACAGGTAGGGGCCATTGGTATTTAAAATGGATCCGATTAGTATTTCCGTTCCGATGGTTATGATTTCTGCTTTCATAGACGCTCCTATATATTTTCCAAATCCAGGACATCTTTATTCTTGATCAAGTAATCGACGCCGCTTAAAACCGTAAGCAGGACGGCGATGTAAAACAATACGACGCCGATGTTTTCGGGAATAGGCGGTGAGAATAAAAGGGCAATTAAAGATGCCAGTTGCGTAATGGTTTTGATCTTTCCGAAGGGACTCGCGGCAATGGTTACATTGTCGGATGCGGCCAATATGCGAAAGCCCGTAATGGCCAATTCTCTGGCGACGATAATAATGACGCCCCACGCGGGAATAATGCCTTCTTCCACCAGCATGATAAAGGCAGAGATCGTGAGCACTTTATCGGCCAAGGGATCGAGAAATTTTCCGAAGGTGGTTACGAGATTATATTTTCGGGCCAAGTGGCCGTCGAGAAAATCCGTAAAGGCTGCCACGCAAAAGACGAGCGATGCAAGAAGGCGCGTGTCCGGTGTATTTAATAAAAAAAGAATGACAAAAACCGGCACCAAAAAGAGGCGCATAATCGTCAGCTTATTTGCAATGTTCAATATAATCACCACCTAAATCATAAGCCGTTGACTCGGTAATTTCAACTTTAATAAAGTCGCCGACGGCCAAATTTTCATTCGAATAAATCAGTACCATGCCGTCGATATCCGGCGCGTCTAAATAGCTCCTGCCGATGGCTCCGTCTTCGGTGACTTCCGTAACCAAAACTTCCAAAACGCGGCCGATTTGCTTTTCCATGAGTTGTTCCGACTGCTCCATTTGCGCCGCCATAAAGGCCTCGACGCGGGCTTCTTTTACATCATCGGGGACTTGATCCGCCATGGCGGCAGCCGGTGTGCCCTCCTCCCGAGAGTAGGCGAATGCGCCGGCGCGCTCCAAGGGATAGTCGTTTAAGAAATCCAAGACCTCTTGAAAATCCTCCTCCCTTTCGCCGGGAAAGCCCAATAAGAAGGTGGAACGAATGGCGATTTCAGGCATGGCGCGGCGAAGGCGCGTAATTAAGGATTCGATGGCGCGGCGGTCGGTCTTTCGATTCATTCGCTTTAAAACGGGATCCGCCACGTGTTGAATGGGAATATCGATGTAGGGAAGAATTTTCGGGTTGTCCCGCATTTCTTCAATAAGTTCATCGTCGAAGTGATCGGGGTAGGCGTAAAGGATTCGCACCCAACGCAGGTCCTCGATGCTTCTTAATTCCTTTAACAAATCCACCAGAGCATATCTGCCGTAGAGGTCGATGCCGTAGTCCGTGGTGTTTTGGCCGATAAGGATGACCTCGCGGGTGCCCCTATCAACGAGATGGCGGATTTCATCCACGATATGCTCCATGGAGCGGCTGCGGTTGTTTCCCTTTAGGTAGGGAATGATGCAGTAGGCGCAGCGGTTGTTGCAGCCTTCCGAAATTTTTACGTATTCGGTAACGGACACCTCTTCCCTGCGGGCGTCTTCGATATAGTCGTTTTCAAGGGCGGCGGCATAAATAGGCTTTTCGTGGTTTTCCGCCTTTAGAATGGCCTCATTGATGGAGCGAATATGCCCCGGGCCGATGATGCCGTCGGCTTCGGGAATGGCTTCCAAAAGCTCAACGGGATAGCGCTGGGCCAGACAACCGGCGAGGAGCAGGGTTTCCAGTTTGCCTGATTCCTTTAGTTTGGCTAAATCCAAGATTGTGTCGATGGATTCTTCCTTTGCGGCATCGATAAAGCCGCAGGTGTTGACGACGATCACCTCGGCCTCTGTCACTTGATCCGTAAAGGCAAAGCGAGACTCGTCTAAGACGCCGCGCATTTGTCCGGAGTCGATGTCGTTTTTGGAACAGCCTAAGGTGACGATGGACACTTGTTTCATAGATTCTCCTGATTTTCTTTCATATTTTCGATTTGTTCTTTTGTCATGAGTAATTTTCGCGGTTTTGTGCCTTCATTGGGGCCGACGATGCCCATTTCTTCGATTTGATCCACGATTCGAGCCGCTCGTGCATAGCCTATCTTCAACTTCCGTTGAATAAAAGAGATAGAGGCTTGCTCCTGAGTAAGGATAATGTCCACGGCGTCGTACAAGAGGGGATCTTCATCGGTAAAGGACTTTTGCACCTTCTTTTCCATGGTGTTCAAGGCTTCTTCGTCGTACTCCGCGTCATCCGTGTGCTTTTTCACGAACGCGAGCACATTTTCCACTTCCTGATCCGATACAAATGCCCCCTGCAGCCGCTTCGGCTTCGGAAAACTCGAGGGATAAAAGAGCATGTCCCCTTTCCCGAGAAGTTTTTCAGCTCCGGACATATCTAAAATCGTGCGGGAGTCGATGGAAGAGGATACGGAAAAGGCGATTCGCGAGGGAATATTCGCCTTGATGGTCCCGGTAATGACATCCACGGACGGGCGCTGAGTTGCGAGGATCAAATGGATGCCTGCCGCTCTGGCCATCTGCGCCAGGCGGGTAATGTAGTCTTCCACTTCTTTCGCCGCCACCATCATTAAATCGCTTAATTCGTCGACGACGATGACGATCTTCGGCATGGTCTTTTCCCCTGCCGCCTTCATTTTTCACGTCGCGCACGCCGGTTTCCGCAAAGGCCTTGTAGCGCTTTTCCATTTCGTCCACGGCCCAGGCCAGGGCGAAGGCCGCCTTCTTGGGATCCGTCACGACGGGGATCAAAAGATGAGGAATGCCGTTGTAAATCCCGAGCTCCACGACTTTCGGGTCGATCAGAATCAGGCGCACGTCTTCCGGCGCGGATTTGTATAAAATACCCATTAATATACCGTTAATGCATACGGATTTTCCCGAACCCGTCGCACCGGCGATTAGGAGGTGGGGCATTTTGTCGATGGACGAAACGATGGCGTTTCCGCTAATATCTTTACCCAATGTAAGGGGCACCGATGAATCCAAGTCTTCGAATGCATCGCTTTCGATGATTTCTCTTAAATGGACGCTGTCTTTCACTTTGTTGGGTACCTCGATGCCGATGGCGCTCTTCCCCGGAATCGGCGCTTCGATTCGTATGCCGGGGCTCGCCAAGGACAGGCTTAGATTGTCGTGAAGGGAGACGATTTTTGAGATCTTCACTCCCGGAGAGGGCTCCAATTCGTAGGACGTAATGGTGGGGCCGCGGTTAATGGCGCGCACCCGGCAATCCACATTGAAATTATCCATGACTTCTTGAATAATATCGGCATTTTTCCGAATGTCCCCGTCTCCTGCAGCGGGACCTGCGCTCGGTTTCTTTAATAATTTAATCGGCGGAAAATGATAGATGGTTTCTTCAACTTCCGTCTGCATATCTTTTGCAAAAGCTTCTTTTTCCGATTCGTTTAAGGCCTCCGCCCGCTTCGGTTGTTCCTCGGCGGCGGGGCGATAGTCGTGAATTTCAACAGGCTCTTCCCGTTTTTTTTCGGGAGCGAATTCTTTAAATGCGTCGGCACCGGAAGTGATCGGCTTCTTCGCCTTTGTCTTTTTCGTCGAAGGCTTCTTTTCCTCTCGAGGCGCGGCCTTTTCTTTTTCACTCTTAAGCTTTTCTCGTTCCGCTTTCTTTTCACGGAAAGAGGCGGCTATTTTCTCTTTCGTCCTATCCCGCCGCTCTTTCGACGGCAGGTGATAGAGCATGAAAAATGCAAGTAATGCCAATACTGTACGGCTTCCCACGGGGCCTAAAAGGCCGACGAAGAGGCGTGCAAAATTTTCACCGAGAAAGCCCGGATCCACATAGGGCCCGGTGAGATTCATGCGCGCATCCCAGCTTAAGCTCGGACGCGTAGGGTCGTAGGTAAATAAAATAGCCATGAGAAAGACCGTAAGGCCCAAGCCCAAAACCTTCATCTTGGTCTTTACGTCCCAATCGGTGATGAAAAATAAACCGATGACGAAAAGAAGGGCGCAAAAAACCGGACCGACCTTTCCGAATAATATTCCGATAGCGGATGAGGTCAGGTCCCCGAAAACGCCCATTTGCTCGCTGTACAGGCTCAACATGGAAAGTATGGCCAATATGATGATGAGGCCTCCGATCATGTAGGCCCTTTGTTGGCTCTGAGCGGCGGTCTTTTTTTTCGTGGTTTTTCTTTTTGTCGGCAAGGAAACCCTCATTTCTCAAATATATGTTCGGATTTATTATAACATAATTCCCGCCTCTCTACCTAATTTTAACGCAGACCCGTGTGGCCGAATCCCCCTTCGCCTCGCTCGGTTTTCGAAAGCGCATCCAAGTTGTCTACCTGAATCCAATCCGCCACTTCATAGGCCATAAATACCATCTGTGCGATGCGGTCCCCGTCCTCGATGGTCACCGATTCATCGGACAAATTAACGACGAGAATGCCAAGTTCGCCGCGGTAGTCGCTGTCGATGGTTCCGATACCGTTAATTAAGGTAATGCCTTTTTTCAGAGAAAGGCCGCTTCTCGCCCTTACCTGGCCCTCGATGCCCTTGGGAATCTCGAAGTAGAGGCCCGTGGGAATCATGGCGCGTTCAAGAGGCTTTAATGTCTTCGGGGCGTCTAGATTGGCGCGCAAGTCCATGCCGCAGGCGCCGTCGGTTTTGTAGGAAGGAAGCGGATGGTGGGATTTGTTTACTACTTTTACCTTCATAGAATCTCCTTTATGAAAAAAACCGCCGAAGCGGTTTTCTGTGCTATTTATTTTCTTTGTTTTCGTTATTTTTTTCTACGGAGCCTTGTTTCCGTTCCGGTTTCGGCAAAAGTGCTTTTCTGGAAAGGCCGATCTTCCCCCGATCCAGATTCATGACCTTGACTTTTACCTTATCTCCTTCTCTCAAAACGTCGTCCACATTCGCGATGCGCTTGTGGTCGATGTTTGAAATGTGGAGCAGCCCTTCGCGGCCCCAAAGGATTTCAACAAAGGCGCCGAAGTCCACGACCTTGGTAACCGTTCCTTCGAAAATTTCGCCCACTTCCAATTCGTGTACGATGTCTTCGATAATTTTCTTTGCCACGAGGGCGCCCTCGTCGTTGGCAATGATGGATACGCGTCCGTCGTCTTCGATTTCAATTTGTGCGCCGGTTTCTTCCGTAATCTTGTGGATGACCTTGCCGCCGCTGCCGATGACTTCGCCGATCTTATCGGGATCGATTTGAAGTCCCGTAATCTTCGGTGCATAGGGAGAGAGTTCTTCTCTCGGCGCTGCAATGGTGCCTTTCATGTGGGCCAAAAGTTCCATGCGGGCGTCGTTGGCCTGTTTCAATGCGCGGGCCAAGATCTCTCTGGATACGCCGTCGATTTTAATGTCCATTTGAAGGGCGGTAATGCCTTCGGAGGTGCCTGCCACTTTAAAGTCCATGTCGCCGTAGTGGTCTTCCAAGCCCTGGATGTCCGTTAAGATGACGGGATCGTCGCCGTTGTCGATAAGACCCATGGCGATGCCTGCCACCGGCGCGTGAATGGGCACACCGGCGTCCATTAAGGCCAAAGTGGATCCGCAGATACTCGCTTGCGACGAGGAACCGTTGGATTCCAAAATTTCGTTGACGACGCGAATGTAGTAGGGAAATTCATCTTCCGAGGGAAGCACGGGAATCAATGCGCGCTCAGCCAAATTGCCGTGGCCGATTTCGCGACGACCCGGGCTTCTCGGCGGCCGCGTTTCGCCGACAGAGTAGGACGGGAAGTTGTAGTGATGGACGTAGCGCTTCGTGTATTCGGGATCCAAACCGTCGATGATTTGGCCTTCCGTTAAAGCCGCCAGGGTGACGGAAGTGAGGGCCTGGGTTTGACCGCGGGTAAAGAGGGCGCTGCCGTGGACGCGAGGCAAAAGGCCGACTTCCGACGAGAGCGGGCGAATTTCAGTAAAGCTTCTGCCGTCGCTGCGCTTTCTGTCCACGAGAATCTGTTTTCTGAAGATTTCTTGCGTCAAGCCTTCAAAAATCGTATTGACCTGAACGTCTCTGTAATCTTCTTTTTCTTCCAAATCGGCGATAAGGGCGTCTTTAATCTTCGTCAGTTCATGGCCCTGTTCCGTTTTGTCGGCGATCCAAAGGGCTTCTTCCACCTTGTCGTAGACCGCATCGTAAATGGCCGCCTTGTAGTCTTCGTCGATGACGAGACGTTCGTATTCCATGTTTTCTTTGCCTACTTCATCGACGATGCCGTCGATAAAAGCGACCAGCTTTTTGATTTCCTCATGGGCATAGAAAATGGCGTCCAGTACGTCGCTTTCTTCCAGTAAATCCACTTCCGCTTCCACCATCATAATGGCATCAGCGGTGCCGGAGACGGCAAGATTTAAACGAGAGCGCTTTTGATCCTCAACGGAGGGGTTCAAAACCATTTCTCCGTCAATGTAGCCAACACGCACGGATCCCGTGGGACCCTGGAAGGGAATATCCGAAACGGACAAGGCGATAGAGGAGCCGATCATGGCTAAAATATCCGTGGGATAGTCGGGATCGTAGCTGAGTACCGTGGCCGTCACTTGAATGCTGTGATGATAGTCCGAGGGAAACAGAGGGCGAATGGGGCGGTCGATGAGGCGACTGGTTAAAATGGCATTTGTGCCGGGGCGCCCTTCCCGTTTGTTAAAGCCGCCGGGAATTTTACCGGAGGAATAATATTTTTCTTCGTAGTCGCAGCTTAAGGGAAGGAAGTCTGCGCCTTCGCGAGCCTTGGTCGATGCCGTGGCCGTTACGAGAACGACGCTTTCCCCTTGTCTCACCCAACAGGCACCGTTAGCCTGTTTGGCGACTTTTCCGATCTCTACATGCAGAGGCTCGTTATTTAACATCGTCGTATATGTTTTATACATGTCACTCTCTTTTCTCTATAAAGAAAGAGCGGTCGCCCGCTCTTTAAAATCCTGTCTTAACCTCTGATTTCCAAACGTTCGATAAGGGATCTGTAACGTTCTACATCCTTGTTCTTTAAATAGCGGAGCAGGTTCCGTCTCTTACCGACCATTTTCAAAAGACCTCTACGAGAGTGGTGGTCTTTTTTATGTTCTTTTAAGTGTTCGTTCAGCGTATTAATGGTGTAGGTTAAAATAGCTACTTGAACTTCCGGAGAACCGGTGTCCCCTTCTTCTCTTTGATACGCCTTGATGATTTCTTGTTTCTTTTCTTTCGATAACATAATGTCCTCCTAATTAAAATTCGGTTTGACCAAGTAAGCGTCGAGGATCGACAAACTGAGCCAAACTAACAATACTCAAGTATTTTACCATTAATCGGCTATTTTGTAAATTCTTCCCGGGCAATTCGCTCGCGAATGATGGACAAATCCTTGTCCATGCGCGCCTTCAATGCTTCCACGCCGTCGAAGGCTTCTTCCGGGCGGATGAAATCCAAGAGAGCCACGTCCATGATTTTTCCGTAAAGGCTGTCCCCTTCGTAATCGTAGAGATAGGTTTCCACCTTGATCCCCTGTTCATCAAAGGTCGGATTGGTGCCGATGTTTGTGGCGCCGTAGTAGTGTTTTCCATCTACGGTGACGCCGGTAAGGTACACGCCGTATTTCGGCACGACGTAATTGGCGTTATATAGAATATTTGCCGTGGGAATGCCGATGGTACGGCCCAGTTGCTTGCCGGGCACCACTTTGCCTCGAATGGTAAAGGGCCGCGTTAAAAGGGCTCGGGCGAGCTTTACATCCCCTTCTTTTACCGCAGAGCGAATGCGCGTGCTGGAAATGGCTTCATCCTCGTAAGTGACGGCCTTTTTTACGGAGAGGGCGATGTCATTTGCCTTGCAAAGCCCATCCAAGGTAGTTACATCTCCGGAGGCCTTAAAACCGAAGCGGTAATCGTAGCCGACGACGACGCCTTTGGCCTTTAAGTGGCCGACTAAAAAATCCGTAACGAAAGCTTCCGGGCTCATGCGCATAATTCGCTTGGTAAATTCAATTTCGTAAATTATATCGATGCCCATTTCACGAAGAATGTCGTGTTTTTGAGAACGCGAGGTTAAAAGTTCCTGAGAAATGCCGTCGGTCGTGTTTTTCGTGTGGGTCTTAAACATAAGAACGGAAGATCGGCAATTTAATTTCTTCGCCATCTCCACCACTTCTTCGATCAAAGCTTTGTGACCGCTGTGTAAACCGTCAAAATTTCCTAAAGCGATGGTCGCCTCTTGGGAAATTTCCGAGTCTAAGTCGACTTGTATAACCTCCATAAACACCTCAAACTAATACTTTTTTCATGCAAACATTCGTCGTGCCATCTTCTTCCTTCACAATGCCTAAGCCAACAAAGACATCTCCGGCGTAAATCCGATAGATGGGGGCTTTTTCCACGGCAAATGAAATTCGCGTGGACATGCCGTTGGTCATGGGCTTTAATCGCTTTGCGGGCAAATGAATCGGCGGAAGATGGTCGAGAAGCCGGTCCATGGGAAGCAATAGGCTTTTTCGCGCATCGAGGGGCATGGCTTCTAATGCCTCGATGGTGTAGGAACCGTCGACGGTGGTACTCCCCACAGACACGCGGCGAAGATCCGACATGGTGAGGAAGCAGCCGGCCGCCACGCCGATGTCGTCTAAAAGCGTGCGAATATAGGTGCCGGAAGACACTTCAGCCAAAAGGCTGATCTCCGAGGCGCCGCGTTCTAAACAGGCTAGCCTTGTCACGGTAATTGGCCGTTTCTTTCGCGGAACGCAGATGCCCATGCGTGCGTAGTCGTAGAGCTTTTTGCCCTTGTATTTCAGCGCCGAGTGCATGGGCGGCAATTGAAGCTGCTCCCCCGTAAATGTCCGGAGAATATCGTCGAGATTGTCGGGAATCGGCACATCGCTTCGGGCATAGACCACGCCCGTCGTGTCTCCCGTGTCCGTGCGAATGCCTCTTACCGCTCGGGCCACATAGGCTTTTCTGTCGTCGGAAATATACTCCGCCACCTTTGTGGCCTTGCCGATGCAAATAGGTAAAAGGCCCGTGGCCATGGGATCCAGTGTGCCCGTGTGCCCCACTTGCTTCGTTTCATACAAACGGCGCATTTTCTGTACCACGTCGTGGGAAGTCCAACCTGCAGGCTTATCCACTAATAAAATACCGTTCATCGATCCCTGTTTTCTATTTTTTCCCGCACCAAGGCTTCCACCTTGGCCAGGACATTTTCGAGGCTGTCCCCTTGGGACGCGCCGGCTGCGCGGATATGGCCGCCGCCGCCGAAGACGGATGCAAATTCCGTGCAGTCCAAATAGCTTTTCGAGCGGAAGGACAGCTTCACTTCCTCGGCCTTTTCTTTCAGGAAGATCGCCATTTCCACGCCGTCGATGTTCCGCGCCTTTTCTACAATGCCTTCCGTGGCATCCTTCGGCGCGCCGGTGCGTTCCATATCCTCTAAGCGGCATATGGCGAGGGATACTTTTCCGTCGGCCATAAATTTCAAATCAGACAAGACGCGGGCGTGAAGGGCCAGTTTTTCTTTCGACATGGACTGATACACGGATCGAACCACGATATTGTGATCACAGCCGGCATCATAAAGGGCGGCGATCATGCGGTGGGTGTCTCCCGTCACGCTGTCGTATTGAAAGCTCCCCGTGTCCGTGGACATGGCCGTGTAAAGCCCCGTAGCCATGGCAGGCGTGAGCTCAATGTCCATGGCCTCAAACACCTGAAAGAGCACTTCGCCCGTGGAGGTCGCCTTCGGCAAGACGCAGTTTAAATCGGCATAAGCATCGTTGCTCATGTGGTGATCGATGTTCACCGTATAGGCGGCCTTTTCAAAGAGCGCCTCGCCTTTGGAGCCGAAACGATGGACGTCCGACGAATCCAAGGCGATTAACAGAGGCAGGGGCTCATGGATCGAGTCGATGTCAACCCGCTCTTTTGTGGAGGGCAAGAAGGCAAAGTCTGCGGGCACGTCGTCATTTGAGATGTAGATCACCTTTTTACCCATGCCTTTTAAACAGCCCCACATGGCTTCTAAGCTGCCGAGATTGTCGCCGTCGGGACTCTTGTGGGAAATTATACCCACGACCTCCGCGTCCTCAATTTTTTTCTTTAATTGTTCGGCGAATGCCTTGATATCACTCACCGCGATGCTCCGATTCCATCACCTTATTAATGGTCTCTTCCAGAGCCATGCCCTTTTCGATGCTTTCGTCCAGCTCAAGAATCAGCTCCGGCATGGCTCTTAATTTTAAGCGGCTGCCCAGCTCTTTTTTCATAAAGCCTTTGGCGCTTTCCAGGCCTTCCATGGCATCTTTTTTCGCCTCGTCGTCGCCGAAAATGGAAATCCCTACGGTGGCGTAAGAGAGATCCCGGGTGACGGAGACGAAGGAGACGCTGGTCAAGGGAGGGATCCGAGGATCTTTCAATTTGTTTTGAATGATGTCGGAGAGTTCCCTCTTCACTTCTTCTGAAATACGGTGAACTCGTTTATCCTTCATGTTAAATTTCCTTCTTAATTTCTTTTTCGATATAGCATTCCAGCAAGTCGTTGACTTGAATGTCGTTGAAGTTTTCCACCATGAGGCCGCCTTCGTACCCTTGAGCGATTTCCTTGGCGTCGTCTTGGAAGCGCTTCAACGAAGAGATGGGGCCTTCGTGAATAATCACGTCGTCGCGCAGGACTTTGACGAATGCTTTTCGTGCAATTTTTCCCTTGAGGACGTAAATACCGGCGACGATGTCGTTGGAGGGAAGCTTGAAGGTTTCGCGAACCTCGCAGCGCCCCAGAACTTCTTCGGTGATTTCCGGCGTCAACATGCCGCTAATGGCATTTTTCACGTCGTTTAAGATGTCGTAAATGACGCGATAAGTGCGCACATCCACTTCTTCTTGTTTAGCCAATTCAATGGCGTTAATGTTCGGGCGCACGTTAAAACCGATGACCAAAGCATTGGACGCGGAGGCCAGGTTAATGTCGCTTTCATTAATTCCGCCGGTGCCGGAGTGAATGATGTTTACTTGCACTTCATCCACATCTTCGTTGTCATTTAATTTCAAGAGGGATTGGTTCAGCGCTTCCACTGTTCCCTTGACGTCGGCCTTGACGACCAGGTTCAAATCCTTGAGCTCGCCTTCTTTGATCTTGTCGAAGAGATTGTTCAAGGACACCTTGTTCTTGGAGGCCAGCTTTTCTTCTCGTTCGTGGGCGATGTTTCTCGCGGCAATTTCTCTAGCGGTCTTTTCATCTTGAACGGCATAGACCGTATCCCCTGCGTTGGGAACGCCGTCGAGTCCCAGAACCACAACCGGTGTGGCCGGACCGGCCGTCTTCAAGCGTTTCTTCTTGTCGTCGGTCATGGCGCGAATGTGGCCGTAGCAGGTACCGCTGACGATATAGCTGTCGCTGGTTAAGGTGCCCTTTTGCACGAGAATAGTGGCCATGGGGCCCTTGCCCTTGTCGAGACGGGCTTCCACAATGGTGCCGATGGCCAGACGATCGGGATTGGCCTTCAGTTCCAACACTTCCGCAACGAGAAGCACCATGTCGAGAAGCTCGGGAATCCCTTCCTTCGTCTTTGCAGAGACTTCGACCATAATGGTGTCGCCACCCCAATCTTCGCAAACCAGGCCTTCTTCAGTTAATTCCTGGCGCACGCGATCGGGATTCGCGCCTTCTCTGTCGATTTTATTAATGGCGACGATAATGGGCACGTCGGCTGCCTTGGCGTGGTGAATCGCCTCTCTCGTTTGCGGCATGACGCCGTCATCGGCTGCGACGACGAGGATGGCGATGTCCGTAATGGACGCCCCTCTGGAGCGCATGGCCGTAAAGGCTTCGTGACCCGGCGTATCCAAAAACGTAATCAGTTTGCCGTTGGCCGAAACTTGGTAGGCGCCGATGTGTTGGGTAATGCCGCCGGCTTCCGATGCGGTGACGTGGCTCTTTTTAATGACGTCCAAAATCGAGGTTTTGCCGTGGTCGACGTGGCCCATAACCGTAACGACCGGCGGTCGTTCCACCAAACTGTCTTCGGGATCTTCCTGATCTAAATTGTAGATCTCTTCGATATTCGAATCCGATTCGGAAATAAATTCGATCTCGATAGAAAGTTCGTCGGCTAAAATTTCAATGACATCCCGATCGATGGATTCGTTTTGTGTCGCCATAACACCTAATCCGATTAATTTTGTTATAACTTGTGCCAAGCTGATGCCGACTGTGTCGGCAAATTCCTTCACCGTTAAGGGTGCCTTGATCTTAATAGCCCCGTCCCCCTTTACATCTTCCTTTGCCATGCGTTCTTTACGCTTTTGGCTTCTGGACTTTTTCTTCGGCGCCTTGGGTTTTTCAAAATCTTGAACCTTATGGGCGCTATCTTCTTTATTACGCGCTTTTTTCGCTTTTTTTTGTTTTTTCTTCTTGCTCTTCTTTTTATCCGAATGCTTGCCGCTCGTGCCGTCTGAAAATTGCTTTTCTTCGTGGACGTCTACGTCCTCTGCGCTCTTTTCAGGCTCTTTGCGAGAGGGCGCCGGCGCTTCTTTGGCCGCAACCGGTTCCGCTTGTTTGCGAGGTTTTTGCGCCTCTTTTTTTTCTTCGGATTTCTTCGGCATCTTCTCTTCTTTTTTCGGCTTCGACTCCTTGGTCTCAGGCGCAGGTTTTTTCACAGGTGCCGCCTCCTGTTTTTTCTCTTTCTTCGCCTTGGTTTCGGTATCTTTCTTTTCCGGTTCGTTTTCGCCCGTACTCTGGGCGCTTTGCGCCTTTCGGATATAATTCAAAAGATCCTTTTGCTGCTCTTCAGTTAAAGTACTCATGTGACTTTTCACGGTAATATCCGCCCGGGCCAGAATTTCCATTAAGTCCTTGCTGGCCATGCCGTATTCCTTGGCTACCGTATACACTCGTTTGTTCGACATGAGAACACCTCCTTAATATAAGGGGTTTATAGATCTGAAAGTGATTTGCGCAGCGATTCAATGGCCTCTTCGGACAAATCTTTGCCCAATGCCTTGTAGATGGCCTTCGATTTAATCGCCTTATTTAAACACTTTATATCTTTACAAACATAAGCACCTCTGCCGTTTGCTTTTCCCGTTTCATCTATAAAAACCTCTTGTTCTTTATTTTTTACGATTCGTGTGAGCTCTTTTTTCGGTTTCGATTCTGAACACCCGACGCATTTGCGCAAGGGCACTTTTTTTGGCTTGTTCATGGATGAATCCTCTTACTCATCTTCTTCCGCTTTCTCCGCTTCTTCTTCGAACTCTTCCTCCGAGGACGAATCCGCGTCTTTAAATAGATCCGATAAGTCCATGCCCGTTAAACCGCCGATGCTGGCGAAATTATCGGCCTCATTGGATACGATCTTTTCTTCGACGGGAGAATATTCATCTGCCGCCGACACGTCCGGCGCCTCGGCTTGGGTATTCTCGAAGTAGGTTCTGAAGTCGTCCGCATCCATTCCCAAAGATTCCAGGTATTCGTCAAATTGGGTTTCGGATTTTATGTCAATCTTCCAATTGGTCAATTTCGCTGCCAGACGTGCGTTTTGGCCTTCCTTGCCGATGGCCAAGGACAGTTGATAGTCCGGAACCACGACCATGGCAGACTTTTCCCGTTGATTGATGAAAACTTCCACTACTTTCGACGGGCTCAGGGCGTTTCCGATAAAGGCGGCAATGTCTTTTTCCCAAATGACGATGTCAATTTTTTCATCGTGGAGCTCGTCGACGATGGTCTTCACGCGGCTGCCTTTAAATCCGACGCAGGCGCCCAGGGGATCCACGTCCTCGTCCTTGCTGAACACGGCGATCTTCGTGCGGCTTCCGGCTTCTCTCGCAATGGAAAAGATTTCGACGATGCCGTCGTGAATTTCCGGTACCTCCAGTTCAAAGAGGCGGCGTACTAAATTGGGATGGCTTCTTGAAAGCACGATTTGCGGCCCTTTGGGCTGCTTGTTTACTTCCAATACCAACATTTTGTAGCGATCGCCTTGGTGGTAGGATTCCCCTTGAATTTGCTCCGATACGGGCAAAATGGCTTCGGTTTTTCCTAAATCCACAAAGACATTGCCTTTGGTCACTCTTTGTACGTCACATGTAATGATTTCATTTTCCCGATCGGCGTAATCGTCGTAAATCACGTCGCGCTCGGCGTCTTTGATCCGTTGAATGACGACTTGTCTCGCCGTTTGTGCAGCGATTCGGCCGAATTTTTCCGGATCGATTTTTTCGTAATAAATGTCGCCGATTTCGAGCCTCGGGTTTTCTCTTCGCGCGTCTTCCACGGCGATTTCCGTGTTCTCGTCAAAGACTTCATCCACCACTTCTTTTTCGGCGGCCAGGGAAATTTCTCCCGTATCTCGATTGATTTCAACAATGACATTCTGTGTCGTTCCGAAATTTTTCTTGTAGCTGGACACAAGAGCCGTTTCCAGGGCCTCGATAATCACGTCTTCCGGGATTCCTTTTTCGCTTTCCAATTGCTTCAGAGCTAAAATAAACTCTTCGTTCATCGTTTTTTCTTTGCCTCCTAAAATTCAATGACCTGTCGCATTAATGAGATGGATTTTGAATCAAAGGTGACAATATTTCCATCTTCTGTGCGGATATCCACGGTGTCGTCGCCGTAGTCCGCTAAAATACCTACATATTCTTTTTGGTCGTTTACTTTTTTGTACAGGTGAACCTCGACCTTTTTTCCCATGTTCCTGCGGTAATCATCTTTCGTTCGAATGGGCCGATCCAATCCGGGAGACTGAACCTCCAGGGTATACTTGCCTTCAAACAAATCCTTGTCGTCGATCATGTCTCCTACGGCACGGGATATATCGGCGCAGTCGTCGATTTGCACCCCATCGGGATGATACACCGTAATTATAATGCGCGACGGATTTTTGTTGGTGATGGCAATTTCCACCACCTCGTACTCTCGTTCGGCGGCCGCTTTTTCTGCCGCCTCCGAAACAATCGCGCGTACTTGAGAATGTTTCAAGAACTCACCTCCCATAAAAAACTAGAGTGGTGGACCCACTCTAGTTCTACTCGTCTATCTTTTCTTTAGTATATCACATTTTGGCACTATCGCCAATAAGATCCATCATGCTTAACTGGTTATCTTTCGGGATTCCTTGAAGGGCGCCGTGGGCTTTCAAGGTCTCTACGACGGTTTTCGACGCGCCGCTTCGATTCACCATGTCTTCAACGGAAAGGAAGGGCTGTTCGTCCATGGCCTCATAAATTTCCTTCGCCACCGTATGGCCGATCCCCTGAAGGGAACTGATGGGCAGAAGCACCTTGTTTTCGTAGACGGAAAATTTCTCGTAATGAGAGGCACCTAAGTGAATGGGCTCGAATTCATAGCCCCGCGCCATCATTTCCAATACGACTTTCAAAATAGGGATTTCAGACAGTTCCGCTTTCGTCGCCTCGTCGTTTCCTTCGATCCATTCAACACGCTGTTTAACGGCGTCATAGCCTTGAACCAAAAGGTCGCCGTTTAGGTCGGAAAGTTTTGTCGTAAAATAGGCGGCGTAGAATGCCAAGGGGTAATGGACCTTGTACCAGGCGATGCGAAGACTGGTCATGACATAGGCCACCGCGTGGGCTCTGGGGAACATGTACTTGATTTTTTCGCAACTTTCAAAGTACCAACTCGGCACGTCCAATGTCTTTAACACGTCCATGTATTTTTCCGGAAGGCCGCGCCCCTTTCGCACGGCTTCCATGGTATCAAAGGCCACTTTATTTTCCGCGCCGGCAATAATCAGGTAGTTCATTATATCTTCCCGCGTACTGATGACTTCGGAGATCGTCGCCTTGTTCGAGTGAACGAGATCCTGTGCGTTTCCCGTCCACACGTCGGTGCCGTGGGAAAGGCCTGAAATATTGACTAACTCGCCGAAGGTGGCGGGCTTCGTGTCCATGAGCATGCGCACGACGAAGTCTGTTCCGAACTCGGGAATCCCCAAGGTGCCCGTAGGCGACGCGAAGAGGGATTCATCGACTTTTAGCGCGTCGGCGGATGTAAACAGGCTCATAACTTCGGGATCGTCCATGGGAATGTCTTCCATGGCCACGCCGGTTAAGTCTTCCAGCATACGGAGAATTGTGGGCGCATCGTGGCCGAGGATGTCCAGTTTTAAAATATTTTCACTAATGGAGTGGTAGTCGAAGTGCGTGGTAATGACGTTTTTCTTCTTCTCATCCGCCGGATATTGAATGGGCGTGAAGTGATGAATGTCTTCGTCTTTCGGCACGACCATTATGCCGCCCGGGTGTTGGCCGCTTGTCCGCTTCACTCCTTCGATGCCCTTTGCCAAGCGCAGGATCTCCACGGGGTTTTTCTGAATATTATTTTCTTCGGTAAATTTCTTCACCAGGCCGAAGGCGGTCTTTTCCGCCAAGGTACCGATGGTGCCGGCGCGGAAGACGAAGCCCTCGCCGAAGTAATCTTCGATGAATTTGTGGGCGGTGGGCTGATACTCCCCGGCGAAGTTTAAGTCGATGTCCGGTTCTTTGTCACCGTAGAAACCTAAAAAGACTTCGAAGGGAATTTTATGGCCGTCGCGAATCAATGGCTCGCCACAGACCGGACAGTTTTTTCTCGGCAAATCGAAGCCGGTGCTCACTTTTCCGTCGTCGATAAATTCGCTGTGTTTGCACTTGCCGCAAACGTAGTGGGGCATAAGGGGATTGACTTCCGTGATTCCCGTCATGGTGGCGACAAAGGAGGAGCCGACGGAGCCGCGGGAGCCGACATAGTAGCCGTCGCCGTTGGATTTTTCGACGAGCTGTTGGGCGATTTTGTACATGACCGCGTAGCCGTTTCCGATAATGCTTTCAAGCTCCGTGTTTAGGCGATCTTCCACGATTTTCGGAAGGGGATCGCCATAGATTTCCCGCGCCCGCTTAAAGGCGTCGGTTTTGAGATCCACATCGGCGTTTTTGATTTTCGGCGGAAATTTCCCCGAGGGAATGGGCGGAAATATCTCGATGGAATCGGCGATCTTTTTGGGATTGTCGATGACGACGGCTTCGGCATCGTCGCCGAGAAAAGAAAAGGCTTCGAGCATTTCGTCGGTGGTCATAAAATAGGCGCCGCCATTTGTAAAGGGACGGCCGCGGAATTTCGAGTATTCCAAGATCTCGAGAAATTCGGCATTCTCCTTGTTCATATAGCGCACGTCGGAAGAGGCGATGACGGGAATGTCCAAGCTTTTCCCTAAATCGAGTAAGTCGCGAATCATAGCCTTTCCGTCTTCTTCGCTTCGCAACAGTCCGTCGGCATAGGCCCGCTCGTAGCGAGATACGGGCGCCACTTCGATGTAATCCAGAATGAACGCGATCCTCTTGAGCTCATCGTCCGACGCGCCGCGCAGGTAGGCGTCGATTAATTCGCCCCCTTCTCCCCCGGAGCCGAGAATAAAGTTATCCTTCGATTTCAGCACTTCCGATTTCAACATGCGGGCCGTTCGGAAGAAGTGATCCATGTGCGAGGCGGAGATCAAGTGGTACATGGCCGTAAGTCCGTCGAGATTTTTCGGGAAAATCGTGAGCTTCGTCGGAAATGATTTTTCCGGCGCATTCGGTTTTAGGCGATTGAGATCCTCCGGATTTTCGATGCCGACCTTCGCCGCCATGGCCTGAAGCTGAATAAAGAGCTCCGCCGTGGCCTCGGCGTCGTTGACGGCGCGGTGGGCGCCCTGCAAATTGATGCCGAAGCGCTTCGCCAGGGTGCCTAATTTATAATTTTTCACCTGAATGTCCAGAGAACGTGCCAGAAGCAAGGTGTCGATGGTGGCATAAGGGACTTTTCCCTTTCGCCGGAATTCGATAAACCGCGAGTCGAAGGAAGCGTTGTGTGCAACCAAAATGCTGTCGTCGATAAATTCCTCAAAGCGTGGAAGCACCACGTCGATGGGATCGGCATCGGCCACCATGTCGTTTGTAATGTGGGTTAGTTCCACCACCTTCGGCGGAATGGGCTGCATGGGATTCACGAAAGTGGAGAAGCGATCCACGATGCGGCCGTCTCGAATTTTCACGGCGCCGATTTCCGTCACCTCGTCGAAGCGCGGCGAAAAGCCCGTAGTCTCCAAGTCAAAGACGACATAACTTGCCCCGTATTGAGCGTTCCCGGGGTTTTTAAAGATAAGCTCCCCGTCATCTACCACATCGGCATCCACGCCGTAGAGAATGCGAATGTCGTGTTTTTTTGCCGCGCTCATGGCATCGGGATAGCCCTGCACCACATTGTCGTCGGTAATGGCGATGGCTTCGTGGCCCCAGGCCTTGGCCTGTTTTGCAAAATCGTCGATGGTATTGGTGCCGTCCATATTGCTCATTTTCGTGTGGACGTGGAGCTCGATGCGCTTTCTCTCGCTTTTGTCTTCCCGCTTTTCCGTGGGAACCACCTTCATGTTTCGTGCCACGACGCTTTCCCTGCGGTCGAAACTGTCGAAATCATATTTCCCGTGAACGGAGACGGTCTTTCCCTTGGAAAAAGTTTGGGAAAAGGACTCGGCTTCCTGATTTTTTACAAAAGCCTTCACATTGGTGCTGTCCGTCCCGTCGTAAAGAGAGAGGATGAATAGCGTTTTATCGTTTTTTATGGGCCGCTCGTCAAAGTCGAAGACGGATCCCGTAATGGTGACGGTCTCACCGACGCGACAGTCGACGATGGCCGTCGGGGGTTCAAATTTATTTTTTCCGAACCGGTAAACTTCGTCGCTCTTCGCCTTTTCCTTCGCCACAGGCGCTTCGATCTTTATGCCGTCGCTGAACACCGATTCTTCGCTCTCGATCAACTCATCCAAAATTTTTAATTCGCAGTCCCCGTCCGGACAGGCACATTCCAGAAAATAGCGCCGACCAGTGATCTCTTCGAGCTTGCTTTCAATGTGCATGGAGAGGACGGTTTTTTCCACCGTGGCGTTGGGCACATGAAGGGTAATGTGGCTTTCCTTCATGATAAAACAGTCGCGCTCGAGCCAAGCATCGGATGCGGTAATGGAGGTCTTCAAAAAATTATAGATTTCATCTTCCGTGTACACCGCCCGCTCCGCTTGCTTTTCCCGGTAATTTGTCTTGACCGCAAGAGTGGGATAGCAATTTTTCAGAAGAATTTCAAATTCATCGCGCCAATCCCCTTCTTCGCAATCCATTTCCAGCGTCAAACCGGCAAGCGCCCGATTATAGATCACTTTTTTTATGGGCAGGGATTTATTTAAAATAAAATCCATCAAAGCGCGCTCTGATGGATGAGTGTTTTTGTCGATCAACGGTGATCCCTTTCTATTAAGTCGATAAGAGCGTCTAATAGTTTCGCTTCATCAACGGTTTCCACGACTTCGCCTTTTTTAAAGATGACGCCGCGACCGTTTCCGCCGGTAATGCCGTAATCCGCCTCGCGAGCTTCGCCGGGTCCGTTGACGCGACAGCCCATAATGGCGATTTTTCCTTCGAAATTCAAGGCCTTAAAGCGATCTTCCGCTTCTTTGACCAAATGAATCAAGTCGATTTCCGTGCGTCCGCAGGTGGGACAGGCAACAATGTCAATGCCCTCGCGCCTGAGGCCCAAACTTTTCAGTATGGCCTTTGCGCAGTGCACTTCATCGACGGGATCGCCCGTTAAGGAGACCCGCATGGTGTCGCCAATGCCCTCTTCAAGTAAGGTGCCCATGCCTACCGCCGATTTCACGATGCCGTTCATGCCGGCACCGGCCTCGGTAATGCCCAGATGGAGGGGATAATCGCTGACGCGGGAAAATTCCCGGTAGCTTTCGATGGATTGACGCACGTCCGAGGATTTTAAAGAGACTTTAATGGCGTCGAAACCGAATTTTTCCAGTGTGGCGATTTCATCCAGTGCCGATTCCACGATGGACTTGGGGTTCACGCCACGGTATTTCTCGATGAAGGCCGGCTTCACAGAACCCGAGTTGACGCCGATGCGGATAGATACGTTCCGCGCCTTTGCCGCATCCGCCACTTCTTTCACCTTCCAGGCCTCGCCGATGTTTCCCGGATTGATGCGCAAGCCGTGGACGCCGTGCTCCAATGCGTAAAGGGCCAGGTGATAATCGAATTGAATGTCGGCGATGACCGGAATGGAAATGGCGGGAATGATTTGATCCAAGGCTTCTGCATCCTCGAGATCATTGACCGCTACGCGGATAATGTCGCAGCCTGCATTTTCCAGTCGATGAATTTGATCGATGGTGGACACCGCGTCCTTCGTCTTCGTGTTGGTCATGGACTGAATGCTAATGGGAGCGCCGCCGCCGATTAATACGTCGCCGACAGCGATTTGTCTCGTGTGTTTAGACAAGTTCATCGTCCTTTCTATTGGATGAATCGGGCAATATCGCCGAAAATCGTCACGTAAATCATGAGAGCAAAGAGCAAGACAAAGCTTGCCACGGAAAGGCCCTGTTCGATTCGTTCATTTACCGGTTTGCCCGTGATCCCTTCGATTAAGATAAATACGAGCTTGCCTCCGTCGAGGGCCGGAATGGGAAGCAGGTTCATAAAGCCCAGATTCGCCGAAATGTAGGCCGTGATAAACATCAAAGAGCCGAATCCGTACTTTGCCGAGTCGCCGATCACTTTCACCACACCTACGGGGCCGGACAGATTATCTACGCCCAGGTTTCCCGTAAATAATTTCCCTAAGACGTCGAAAATGGTGACGATAACTTTCCCCGTCATCTTGAATCCGTCGCCCATGGCCTTTACCGGATGCTTTTCGCTGGTGGGTTGAATGCCCACGATGGGGCGACCGTCTTTTTCTGCGGGCTTTACGGTAAAATCGAGAATTTTCCCTTCGCGATCAATGCCGATGGTAATGGGATTTTTTGAAGCCGCCACGGTTCTGGAAAAAGCGTCCCAGTCCTTTATTTCTTTTCCGTCGACGGAGCGAATGGCGTCCCCTTTTTGAATTCCCGCCACAGCCGCAGGGGAATTCGGAAGCACTTCGTCCACGATTTTCGTCGGATAGCCGGTGATTAAGAGAAAAAGGGAAAAGGCCACGATGGCCAGGACAAAATTCATGCCGGCGCCGCTGACGATGACCGCTGCCCGCTTCAACAGACTCGCGTTATTGAACGACCGCGGGTCGTCCGATGCCGACTCTTCCCCTTCCATGGCCACATAGCCGCCGATGGGCAACGCCCGAAGGCTGTATTGGGTTTCTTCCGTTTGTTTTTTATAGATTAAAGGGCCCATGCCGATGGCGTACTCATTCACGCGAATACCGACGGCCTTTGCCACGGCAAAATGGCCGAATTCGTGTATGGCGATAATCAGTATAAAGACAAAAAGTGAACCGAAAAGGGTCGTCATATAACCTCCTAAAGTGAAAAGCGGAACAGAATATAGACCATGGGGATGATTAAGAGCATGCTGTCGAAGCGGTCCATGAATCCGCCGTGGCCCGGTAAAAAGTGGCCGAAGTCCTTAATCCCCGTGGCGCGTTTAATTTTCGATGCAAACAGATCCCCCAGCTGCGCCGTAACGGAAGCGAGACCGATAAAGAGTACGTGGGTCAGCGTAATGTGAATGTCGAAAATCATGCAGTAGATCAAACCGCATAGCATGGTGCCCGCGACGCCGCCCAACGCGCCCTCCACGGTTTTGTTCGGGCTGATGGTAGGACACAACTTGTGTTTTCCGAAAGCCATGCCCGTCAAATAAGCGAAAGTATCCGTGGCAATGGATATGACGAAGACCAAGTAAAGGTAGCGCGTCTTGTCCAAAGCCATGATGGGGAACAAAAAGGTGGGCACATAGATCAGTATGAGAGCAGAGATACCCATGTCTTCGATTGTAAAATCATCCTCTTTTAAATAATACAGTATGAGGAAAAACAAAGGGATGGTAAATGCTACAAACCACGGCCAGCCTCGCTCGTACACCACAAAGTGAAAGGCACAGGCAAGGAGAATGTAGTGCTCGGGAATGTTATTGCCCTTGTGTTTAAAGGCGGAAATCAGTTCGTGACACAGAGCCAGGGAAAAGAAGAGCACGGCACATTGCAACACCATTCCGCCGAAATAGAGAATCGCCACTAAAAGAGCGATGAGAACCAAGGCCGTCGTCGTTCGTTTTAACAGATTGCTCAATTATACGCCTCCAAATCGCCTGTCCCTCGTTTGATAGTCGTCGATGGCTTTCTTTAATGTGTCTTCCGTAAAGTCCGGCCAAAGAATATCCGAGAACCAAAATTCCGCATAGGCCAACTGCCAGAGCATAAAATTGCTGACCCGCAGCTCGCCGCTCGGGCGGATCAACAGATCCAGGGGCGGCTGGTTTTTCGTATAAAGCTCCCTTTCGAAAGCTTCTTTATCGATGGCATCGACGGAAATCTCGCCGTTCACGGCTTTTTGCGCCAGCGATTTTGCCGCACGTAGGATTTCATCCTGCCCCCCGTAGTTCAAGCCGATATTTAAGATGAGATCCACGTTGGATTCGGTGCGCTCGACGGCGCCTAAGACCATCTTTCGGGTCTTTTCGCCTAATGCGGACAGGTCGCCCATAATGTTCAGCTTCACGCCGTTTTCGTCCAATTCGTCAATGTATTGATCGATAAATGTGCGCAAGAGAAACATAAGGTTTGACACTTCCTGCTCCGGGCGTTTCCAATTTTCCGTGGAAAAGGCGTAGAGAGACAGATAGGGAATATTCAATTTGTAGCAGGCCCTTACAATTTCCAAAACCCGCTTCACGCCCTCTTTGTGGCCGTAAGTGCGCGGCATGTTGCGCGCCTTTGCCCAGCGGCCGTTGCCGTCCATGATAATGCCCAGGTGCTTGGGCATGGCTTTTTTTTCAGAATCCATGATTTCTCCTAAAAAGAAAGAACCCCCTTAGGGGGCCCTATTCAGTTGTATTTAAATTTCAAGCAATTCGTCTTCCTTTGCCTTCGCAATGGCGTCGATGTTTTTAACGGCGGCGTCGATGATCTTTTGAATTTCTTCTTCGTAATCTTTTTGATCATCTTCGGAAATTTCCTTGTTCTTTTCCGCTTTTTTAATCAAGTCGATGGCGTCGCGACGAACGTTTCTGATGGCAACTTTCGATTGTTCAGCATCTTTTCCTACGACTTTGATCATTTCCTTGCGTCGTTCTTCCGTCAACGCGGGAATCGCCAAGCGAATCAATTTGCCGTCGTTGGATGGATTCAAGCCCAGATCCGATTTTAAAATTTCTTTTTCAATGGCGGGGATCAACGATGCATCCCAGGGTTGAATGGTTAAAAGACGCGCTTCCGGTGCCGTAATGCCGGCAACTTGATTTAACGGCGTTTGTTGGCCGTAGGCTTCCACGGTAATCCGGTCCAAGAGGGACGGGTTCGCGCGGCCGGCGCGAATGGATGCCAATTCTTCCTTTAAGCGATCGGCAGTCTTTTGCGTTTTGGTTTGAACTTCTTTTTTGACTTCGCTAAAATCCATACAAAATCCTCCTTATTCAACACGGGTCCCCAATTCCTTGCCCATGGCCGCGTCGAAAAGATTGCTCGATTCGTCGATGCCGAAGACAAGTAGGGGGATTTCATTATCCATGCACAGAGAAGTGGCTGTCGAATCCATAATTTTTAAATTCTTGCTGAGAATATCGAAATAAGACAAATTGTCGAATTTCACTGCGTCGTCGTAGACATTGGGATCGGAATCGTAAATGCCGTCGACGCCTTTTTTCGCCAACAGAATGACTTCCGCGTCGATTTCCGCCGCGCGAAGGGCTGCCGTGGTATCCGTGGAAAAATAGGGATTGCCGATGCCTCCGGAGAAAATGACCACGCGGCCTTTTTCCAGGTGGCGAATGGCCCGGCGACGAATGTAGGGCTCGGCCACTTGTTTCATTTCGATGGCCGTCATGACCCGCGTCACAACCTCCATTTGCTCCAGGGCATCTTGAAGGGCCAGGGCGTTCATGACCGTGCCGAGCATTCCCATGTAGTCGGATGTGGCTCGGTCCATTTCCTTGCTGTCCCGGCCGCGCCAGAAATTGCCGCCGCCGACGACGATGCAGGTTTCCACACCGGCTTCGGAGATGCGCTTGATCTCACGAGCGAAGAGCCTGACCACAGAAGAATCGATGCCGATTCCTTTTTCTCCCGCCATGGCTTCCCCGCTGAGTTTTAAGACGATCCTCTTGTATTTAGGTTCCATGGTCCGGGTCCGCTTATTTCATTTGTTTTGCAACTTCTTCGGCGAAGTCTTCGGAGCGTTTTTCCATGCCTTCACCGACTTCATAGCGGCAGAAGCGACGGATGCTGATCTTTTCGCCGATTTTTGCGATAAGTTCGGTTAATAATTCGTTTACGGTCTTGTCGCCGTCTTTAATGAAGGGTTGATCCAAAAGGACGATTTCTTTGTAGAATTTTTCCAAACGGCCTTCGACCATTTTTTCTACAATGTGTTCCGGTTTGCCTTCATTTAACGCTTGTTCCTTTAAGACGGAACGTTCGTGATCCAATTCGTCTTGGGGAACTTCGTCGCGGGTAACGTATTTCGGGTTGACGGCAGCCACTTGCATGGCCATGTCGCGAACAAATTCTCTGAAGTCTTCGTTTTTGGCGACAAAGTCGGTTTCGGTGTTGACTTCGATCAAAACGCCGATGCGGTTGTTGTGGATGTAGCTTTCTACAATCCCTTCCGCTGCGATGCGATCGCTCTTCTTAGCGACCTTGCTCAAGCCTTGTTCTCTGAGGATGTCGGCGGCGCGATCAATGTCGCCGTTGGATTCCTTTAAGGCCTTCTTGCAGTCCATCATGCCTGCGCCGGATTTGTCTCTTAATTCTTTTACCATTTTTGCAGAAATTTCCATTTTAAGTCCCCTTTCAGATACGAGTTGCACTCTCAAAAAAATAAGAGTTCCATTGGCCAGAACTCTTATAATTTGCCTTATTCTTGTTCTTTTGTATCAGCCGCACTATCCGTGATTTGATTTTCAGTTTCTTCAGATGCTTCAGGTGCTTCAGCTTCTTCTTCAGCGTGGTCTTGTGCCCCTTGTTTTCCTTCGAGAACGGCGTTAGCCATGGTTTCCGTAATTAATTTTACGGCACGAATGGCGTCGTCATTGCCGGGGATGGGGTAATCCAATTCATCGGGATCGCAGTTTGTATCGAGAATACCGACGATGGGAATACCGAGCTTTTGCGCTTCTTTAACGGCGATATTTTCTTTCTTCGGATCGACGACGTACATGACATCGGGCAGACCGTTCATGTCTTTAATGCCGCCTAAGAATTTTTCAAGACGTTCTCTTTCGTGACGAAGGCCGATAACTTCCTTCTTGGGAAGAACGTCGAAGCGACCGTCTGTTTCCATTTCTTCCAAATCTTTCAGACGAGCGATTCTCTTCTTTATGGTTTGATAGTTGGTGAGAAGACCGCCTAACCAACGTTGGTTAATGTAGAATTCTCCGCAACGCTTAGCTTCTTTTTCGATGGCATCTTGCGCTTGCTTTTTGGTACCGACAAATAAGACTTGTCCGCCGTTTTGAGCGGTTTCGCGAACGAAATCGTAGGCTTCTTCGATTTTGCCGACGGTTTTTTGTAAGTCGATAATGTAAATACCGTTGCGTTCGGTGAAGATGTATTTCTTCATCTTCGGGTTCCATCTTCTGGTTTGGTGGTGAAGATGTATTTCTTCATCTTCGGGTTCCATCTTCTGGTTTGGTGACCAAAGTGTACGCCGGCTTCAAGCAGGCTCTTCATAGATACTACAGACATATTACCTCCAAATGTTTTTTCCTCCACAGCCCGTATGAACAAAGCGACCCTAAGGCAACGGCCAGGTTCTGAGGCTGTGTGCGTATTTGTACCGATATATTATAACACGCACGCCCTACCCTTGCAAGAATCCTTTCTCTTTTTTCGGCGCCGGATTGTGGTATACTTTCAGAAAAAGGAGGAACTATGAATTTCAACGAACAATTAAATGCTTATGCTGAATTACTGATAAACACGGGCCTTTCTCTTGAAAAAGGACAGGATCTTGTGATCCGAAGCCCCATTGAAGGAAGGGACTTGGTCGTCGCCTGCGCCGAAGCGGCTTACACCCAGGGCGCCGCCGACGTGCGCGTCGTATGGTCCGACGACGCCCTTACCCTTTTAAAATACGAACATGCACCGGAAGAGGTGCTGAACACGGTGCACGATTTCGATACGGAATTGTATCGCCACTACATTGAAAACGGCGCCGCCTTTTTATCCTTTACGGGATCGGATCCGGATTTGTTAAAACAAATCGATGCCCACAAGCTTCAGGAAGCGTCCATGAGCCGCTCCAAGGCCATGCGCTTTTACTCCGAGGCCATCATGAAGGACGAAAACCCCTGGACCGTCGCAGGCATCGCTACGGAGGCCTGGGCGAAGAAAGTCTATCCCGAAGATGACACAGACGTTGCCGTAAAAAAGTTGTGGCAGGCGATTTTCGATATGTGCCGCGTCTCTGAAAGCACCCTCGCCGATTGGAAAAAGCATACGACGACGGTGGACGGACAGGCGAAGAAGCTGACGGAAGCCGCATACAAATCCCTTCACTACAAAAACAGCTTAGGAACGGATCTGACGATTACGCTTCCCGAGGGCCACATTTGGGCCGGCGGCGGCTCCACCTTGCCCGACGGCCGCTACTTCGTGGCAAATATCCCGACGGAAGAAGTTTTCACCCTTCCCCACCGGAGCGGTGTGAATGGTATCGTCTACGCCTCCATGCCTCTCGCCTACAACGGCAATGTCATCGATCAGTTCTGGCTTCGTTTTAAGGACGGGAAGGTCGTCGATTTCGACGCTGAAAAAGGAAAAGACGTTCTCGCTCGTTTGCTCGATACCGACGAAGGCGCCGGACGCTTGGGCGAGGTGGCTCTCGTTCCCTACGATTCGCCGATTTCCAATCGCAATCAACTTTTCTACAACACCCTTTACGACGAAAACGCCTCTTGCCACTTGGCTCTCGGCAAGGCCTATCCCACCAATCTTCAGGGCGGCGGCGATTTAAATGAGGATGCGCTTTTAGAACGAGGCGCCAACGACAGCTTGATCCACGTGGACTTTATGGTGGGCACAGCGGATCTTTCCATTACGGCGACCACGACAGATGGCGACGAAGTGCCGATTTTTATAAACGGAAATTGGGCAGAATAAAAGGCCATCGAAGGATGCGCGAAAAGAGAACCCCCGGTTTTTCCGGGGGCTTTCTAATGCAAAAAAAGCTTCCGAAAACTCGGAAGCTCTTTTCTTATACTTCTTCAGAAGTTGCGATAACTTCTTTGCCATCGTAGTAGCCGCAGCTCGGGCAAATACGGTGGGGTAACTTCGCTTCGTGGCAATTGGGGCACTCAGCGACAGTCGTTTTATTCAGACGATAAGAAGATGCACGTCTCTTGTTTTTACGTTGTTTCGAAGTTTTACTCTTAGGTACTGCCATGTCTACACCTCCCTATCTCTTATGCTTTTTCATCAAATAGATTTTTTAAGGATTCAAAGGGGCTGATGCCTTCCGATTCACAATGGTGATCGGGATGTTCGTTTAAATCCTCACCACAGACCGGGCAAAGTCCCTTGCAATCATCATCACACAAAACTTTGATCGGTACGGATGTTATCACTTGCGAGAATACTATTTCCGCCAACGGAAATTCATCCAATGTTTCGACGAGAAGCACGTTCGCTTCGTCGTCTTCTTCCTCATCGGTGGTTACGACCACGTGGGATTCGCTGTCGATGGTTTCTTCCACCGTCTTCAGGCAGCGATCACATGGGGTTTTGATGTCGTAGGTCACGTGAATGTCGACTTCCAAATCCCCATCGACTTTGTAGATGTCCATATCGTAGTCAACGGGATCGAGAAGATCGAGACCTTCTAAATCCAAGGGACTGTCTTCTTTCATCAGCTGACCTTCGACGTGTTTGTGGATGTCACTTCCCTGTAAAAAATCAGAAAATTCTCTACGCAAAGGTATCACCTCTAAAACTGCTGCAAGCTATTATATGATAAGAAACGGCCTCTTGTCAAGGAATTTAAACGAGTTTGGCCGTTTCCATGGCGATTTTCAATTCTTCGTTGGTGGGAATAACCAATACGGGAATGGAAGAATCGTCGGCACTGATGACAGCTTCTTTGCCGCGCATGTCGTTTTTGTCGCGGTCGATCTTGATGCCTAAGGAAGCCAAGCCGCCTGCGACGCGTTCTCTCGTGGAAATGGAGTTTTCGCCGACGCCGGCCGTGAAGATAATGCCGTCGCAGTGATCCATTTCGGTTAAATAGGCGCCGATGAATTTGCGGACGCGGTTTTCGAAAATATCCAGAGCCAGTTGTGCCCGTTCGTTGCCCCTTTCAGCTGCTTCTTCCAAGTCTCTGAAGTCGCTGGATACGCCGCTGATGCCCAAGACACCGCTCTTTTTGTTCATAACATTGGACATTTCCTCGGTAGAGAGGTTTTCTTTGTCCATAATGAAGGGAACGATGGCGGGGTCCATGTCGCCGGTACGGGTACCCATGGCCAGGCCTTCGAGGGGCGTAAAGCCCATGGTGGTGTCGTAGCATTTCCCGCCGACGACGGCGCTGATGCTGGAGCCGTTACCTAAGTGGCAGGTAATTAAGTTCACATCGTCAAGATTTTTGCCGAGCATTTCAGCGGCACGTTCCGTAATGTATTGGTGACTGGTGCCGTGGAAGCCGTAGCGACGAACTTTGTATTTTTCGTAGTATTCGTAGGGAAGGGCATAGATGTAGTTTAATGCCGGAATGGTTTGGTGGAAAGCCGTGTCGAATACAGCGACCATGGGGATGTCGCCCATGATTTCCTTGCAGGCTTCGATACCGATAATGTTCGGCGGATTGTGCAGGGGTGCGATTTCAACATTGTCGTTAATGGCTTTCATAACCTCGTCGTCGATGATGACCGATTCTGCAAATGCTTCGCCGCCGTGTACGACGCGGTGGCCGACGGCATCGATTTCGTCTAAGCTCTTAACGGCGCCGTATTCAGCGTGTTGTAAAGAATCCAAGACGATTTTAAGAGCTGCCTTGTGATCGGCGAGCATTTCTTCGATGACGATTTCGTCTTTGCCGGCTGCTTCGTATTTTACGCGGCCGCCTTCGATGCCGATCCGTTCGGCTAAACCTTTGGCGAGAACTTTCTTATCTTCCATATCGATTAACTGGTATTTCAGAGAAGAGCTGCCACAGTTAATGACTAAAATTTTCATGTATTTCCTCCTTAAGCATTTTCATTTTGACCGCAGTTATTATATCATATAATCGTTCCTTGTCGAAGAAAAGAGATGAAAAGGATTGAAATCATGCCCTATGCACTCATCGTGGCGGAGACCAACCCTCTGCACTACGGCCATACATACTTAATCCAACGCGCCAAAGAAAGCGGCTATGGCGTCGTGGTTTTAATGAGCGCCTCTTTTACGCAGCGGGGCCTGCCCGTTGTGACGGACAAGTTTACTCGAGCGAATGACCTTGTGAAAAACGGTGCCGATGTGGTGATTACCCATCCGGTGCAGTCGGCAACCTCCGGCGGCGAGTATTTTTCCCGCGGCGCCATGTGTGTCGCCGGTCGATTGCCTTTTATCGACGCCGTCTTTTGCGGCACGGAATTCGACGACAGGGCGACTTTCGATGCCATTTACCGTTACGAAAAGACCGACGCCTTTCATTCTCGCCTAAAAGCGGCCATGGAAGGCGGTGCATCCTATGCCGCAGCGTACAAAGAGGCTTTGGAGGCAGAGGACAAATCTTGGCCTTCGGTGTTTCAGTCCAACGCCCTATTGGCTTACGGCTACTATAAAAGCTTGAAGCAATTGGCCCCGTCGATTCCCCTTGTCATGGTGGAGCGAGCCCAAGACGGCGAGAAGATATGCTCCGCATCGACCATTCGCACCATGAACGACCCCCATCAAATCAAGCATTTCTGCGCGGGATCTCCGCCTCAATACAGGGAATCGGAGTTGATCGAATCCCTCTACCGCATCTACCGCGGCCTGTGGCTCTCCTCTCCTCCGAATCTCACAGCCTTTGCCGGCTACGAAATCGGACTGGACAAGCGAATCCGCGCCTGTTTGCGCGAGGCCAAGACCTATGATGAATTTTTTGACCTGGTGAAGACTCGGCGCTATTCCCGCTGGCGCATCGCCCGTCTCATGCTCCATGCATCCCTCGGCATGGATAAGGCGTCCATCGAGGCGGCCATGGCCCAACAGCATACCTTTCAGGTCTTGGCATTTTCCGAGGAAGGGAAAGACTATCTTCGCAAGGCGAAGGATTCGTCCGTTACCTTACTTACCAATTACAAACAAGTGAAAAAATGCTCTCTCGATGAAAAACGATTCTTGGCTTTTGAAGAAAAGGCCACGGACCTTTGGAGCGTGCTCACCTCCGTGGAAATGGGGCGGGACTTTCGAGGCTTTTGAGCAATGAAAAAACGGCGCGAAGCCGTTTTTTTAAAGCTCTTTTCTGTTTTCGTTGATGGTTTTGATCATGTCGGACAAGTGGACTTGGGTGTTTTCCAACATATTGTCCACGTAATCGCGAGCCGAAAGGCGAATTTGATCCGATTCAAGTTCGGCGCGATTCATGATTTCTCTGGCCTGTTCTTGAGCGGCGAGGGTGATTTCGTCTTCATTGACCAGCTTTTGTGCTTCCACATGGGCCGCTTGAATGATTTGTTTTGCCTGCATATTGGCTTCATTGACGATTTCGTCTTTGCGGTCGCGAATGCTTTGCGCTTCCGCTAAATCTTGAGGAAATTGAGATTCGATTTGGTTCAGAAGTTCGTTGACTTCTTCCTTGTCGACCATCACTTTTCCCGTCAAGGGGATCGTGGAACTCACTTCCAGTAAATCTTTTAAATCTTCGATGTAACGCATAACTTCCATAAGCTACCTTCCTCTCACTTTCCTCTTCATTGCTTCTCCCACCACTTCGGGCACAAACAGCGACGTATCGCCGTCAAACATGGCCACTTCTCTTGCAAGGGACGAGCTGATAAACAAATGCTCCTGGGTCGTCAACAGAAAGACGGTTTCCAAATTAGTTCCGTAATTTTTGTTGGCCATGGCAACGGTGTACTCGTTTTCGAAATCCGAATTGGAGCGCAAACCGCGAACCACCGTGGAGACATTTCTTTTTTTCGCGTAATCCACGAGAAGCCCTTCGAAATGATCCACTTCGACGTCCTCATCTTCTTTTAAAGTTTCCCGCAAAAGGGCCAGCCGTTCTTCTACGGTAAAGAAGCCGGGCTTTTTCTTGTTATCCAACACGGCGACGATGACTTCGCCGAAAATAGCTTTCGCCCGACGAATAATGTCCAAGTGACCGTAAGTAACCGGGTCGAAACTGCCGGCGTAAATGACTTTCAAACTCTAATCACAACTTTCATAAATCCAAATTTTCTTCTTTCCATAGGACTTTTCCCGAACCAATGCCAGGTGTTCGTAATGGGAAAAAGTATACTCCTTCGGCGCTTCAAATAGCATGCGACCGCCCGGCGTAAGCAAGCGGCAAGCGCCGACGGTTTGGGCCGTGCGATCGTAAAAATCACGATTCGCGTAAGGAGGATCGACGTATATGTAGTCGAATGCCGTGTGTTCATTCCGGGCAAGCTCGAGGCAGTGCTCGAAAGATCCTTCCACGACCCTGCTCTTGTCATTATACCCTGTTATCTTTATATTTTCACGGGTAATTCGAATACTTTCCCGATGATTGTCGCAAAACCACGCGGATTTGGCGCCGCGACTCAAAAACTCGATGCCCATATGACCGGTTCCGGAAAATAAATCCAATACCAGGACTCCGCTAAAGGGGCCGTAGAGCAGATTAAATACATTTTCCTTGATGCGATCTTCCGTGGGGCGAATGCGATCGCCTTTCGGCGTTTTTAATCGCTGTCCCTTTTTTTCTCCCGCAATGACGCGCATGGCCACTTCCCTTCAAATTTTAGCATAATCTCTTTATCGAAACAATCAAATCCCGCGTGTCCGCGCTTCGTAGGCCTCCACCGCCTTTAATAGATCCGGCTCCTCGTTCGCGTTCAGATGGCCGCCCTCAAGGATGGCGTCGGCCTCCACCTTGGCGTAGCGCATGATGTCCATATTCTCGAACAGATCGCCGACGCGAAACTCCACGGTGCCGGATTGGCGGGTGCCGAAAAAATCGCCGCCGCCGCGAAGTTTCATGTCTTCTTCCGCGATGTAAAAACCGTCGTTGGAGCGTTCCATAATGCGGAGGCGCTCGTCGGCCTTCAGGCTGTCGTTGGCGCTGTGCAAAATGCAGTAAGCCGCCTGATCCCCGCGGCCAACGCGGCCCCGGAGCTGATGCAAGGTGGCGAGGCCGAAGCGATCGGCGTCGTAAACGAAGAGCAGATTGGCATTCACCACATTGACGCCAACTTCGATGACTGTGGTGGAGATCAAAATCTGCACCTCATTCTTTTGGAAAGCTTCCATGACCGCGTTCTTTTCTTCCGATGAAAGGGTCCCGTGCATAAGGCCCACGGAGTAGTTTTTAAACCGATCGCGAGAAAAATACTTGTAAACGGCCTCCGCCGCGTGGAGTGGAAAATCGGGATTTTCTTCGATAAGCGGACAGACCACATAAATCTGTTGGCCGCTCTTTAAAAACCGCTCCATAAAATCGTAGGCACCTTTCAGGCCCGATTCGTTGATCACCGTGGTCTGAACGGCTTTTCGGCCCTTGGGCATGGTTCGAATAGAAGAAATCTTCGTGTTGCCGTACATGACGATGCCGAGGCTTCTCGGGATCGGCGTCGCCGTCATAATCAAGCGGTCGCTTTTCGACTGCTTTTCCTGAAGGGCTTCCCGCTGCATGACACCGAAGCGGTGTTGCTCGTCGGTGATCGTTAGGCCGATGCGGTCGCTCTTTAAATCTTCGTTGAATAGGGCGTGGGTGCCGATAATTACGTCGCAGATGCCGCTTTCGAAATTCTCCCGAATGATTTTTTTCTTGCTCTCCTTCGTGCTCCCGGTCAAAAGCTCCACCCGCACGCCGAGAGGCATAAATAAATCGAAAGCCTCTTCGTAATGCTGCTTGGCCAGAATTTCCGTCGGCGCCATGAAAAGGGCCTGATGACCCGAGGCCACGCAGGTGGCCATGGCGAGAAAAGCGAGGACGGTCTTTCCGCTGCCCACGTCCCCCTGGACCAATCGCTCCATGCGATTAGGCGAGGCCATGTCCTCCTGAATGTCCTTCCACGCCTCTTTTTGCCCTTCCGTCAACTCAAAGGGCAGCTTGGATAAAATCACTTCCGCCAAATCGGTTTTTTCCAAGGAGAAGCCCGCCTCGCTCTTGCTTTGATGGAAGCGACCCAGAGCCAGTTGAAAGCAGAGAAATTCCGAAAAGATCAAGGACTGAAGGGCAACTTTTGCATCGTTTAATTGCTTCGGTCCGTGGAGTACCTTCAGGGCTTCCGCCTCCGTCATAAGGCCGTAGCGCATCCGCAAATACCTCGGCACCACCGGCGGAATAAACACGTCCCTTAACGCCTCTTGAACAAATTTTGCCGTGGCCTTTTGTCCCATGCCGCCTAAGACGGGATAGACGGGGGAGATGGCCAGAGCTTCTTTTTGCTTCGCCTCGTCGAAAAATTTCGGCGTAGAAAAAGACAGGCGGTTTCTGAAAAATTTCGGCTTTCCGAAAATATAATAGTCCTCTCCAACCTTCAGACTCTTGTCCAAATAGGGCATATTGAAGAAGGTCATCTCCCCTTCCCGCGCCCCGTCGGAAATAACAAAAGTCTGCATGCTCAGGCCCTTTTTTAAGTAGCGGCGCGGCTTTTTTTCCACGAGACGAACGAAGTAGGTGGCGGGCTTGTCGAAATCCGCGTGGGCAAAGTCTTTGAGCACGCTGCCGTCTTCGTAGCGAATCGGCAACGTATACAACAGATCTTCCACGGTAAACACGGAGGACTTATTTAGTTTTTCCGCAATTTTCTTGCCGATTCCCTTGATCTCTAAAATACTTGAACTGAGGTCCATGGCTCCTCCAATGAAAAAGCAGGCCTGCGCCTGCTTCTCACTCGACTGAAATTAAATAATAGTAAATGGGCTGATCGCCGCGCAAGATTTCCACATCCATGTCGGGGAAGGCTTCTTCCAAGCTTTCCTCGAGGGCTTCGGCATCGGCTTCGCTCACGTCCTCTCCGGCGTAGAGAGAGACGAATGTCGCGTCTTCATCCACCATCTTTTCGATCATTTCGACGGTGGTTTCGTTAATGGACTGACCCTTTGCCAAAATTTTCTTTCCGGAAATACCGATGTAGTCGCCTTTTTTAATGGCGATGCCATCCATTTCCGTATCCCTCACGGCATAGGTAACCTGGCCGGTAGTTAAATCGCCTACGGCTTCCATCATGGATTCCACATTTTCCTCTACGCCCTTGTCCGGCATAAAGTGGACGCAGGCATTGATTCCTTCGGGAATGGATCGAGTCTTTAAGACCGTAACCTCTTTATCGGAAATCTTCGCCGCCGCTTCCGCCGCGAGAAAAATATTGCTGTTGTTGGGAAGTACGAAAATGTGTTCCGCATTCACACGGTCGATGCCGGCCAAAATATCTTCCGTACTGGGATTCATGGTTTGTCCGCCGGTGACCAGATAATCCACGCCCACTTGACGGAAAATTTCTTCGATGCCTTTTCCGGCGCAAATAGAGACAAAACCGTAGGGCTTCTTCTCTTCAGGTACTTCGGCATTGGAAGCTTCCACCTCGTAGTCGGTAAACAGACGCTCGGAGTGTTGCAGGCGCATATTATCGACTTTAATGTCCTTTAAAAAGCCGTAGTTCAACGCACTTTGAATGGCGAGTCCCGGGTCATTGGTGTGAACGTGGACCTTAATCATGCTGTCGTCGCCGACGACGATCAGGCTGTCGCCTCTCTCAACTAAATCCGCCTTCAGATCTTCCACGTGATTGGATTTGGTGTTAACGATAAATTCCGTGCAATAGCCGAATTTAATGTCGTCGGTAGAAATTTCCTTCCGCTCGATTTTTTCCTTGCCGTGTTCGGATGCTTCCTCCGCTTCACCTAAGACGGCCTCACCTTTCAGGGCCTTCAGCGCCCCTTCCATAATGGTTACGAGGCCTTGGCCCCCGGCATCCACGACGCCGGCTTCTTTTAATACAGGCAAGAGGTTCGGCGTGTTGGCCAAAGATTCTTTCGCCCTTTCCAGCACGGCTTCCGAGAATAAGATCAAATCGCTGTATTTCTTCGCGTGTTTTACGGCGAAGTCGGCGCTTTCACGGCCCACAGTGAGAATCGTCCCTTCCGTCGGCTTCATGACGGCGAGATAAGTCATCTCCGATGCGCTCTTCATGGCCTGAGCCAAAACCGGCACAGTGAGCTTATCCTGCCCCTTGAGCCCTTCTGCAAAGCCTCTGAACAGTTGAGAGAGGATGACGCCGCTGTTGCCCCGGGCACCCATGAGCGCGCCGCGGCTCATTTCGCCAGCCAAGGCACCAAGCTCCGTGGCGTCGGATGCAACCACCTGTTTCACAGCGCTTTTTATGGTCTTCGACATATTCGTGCCCGTGTCCCCGTCGGGAACGGGAAAGACATTGAGATCGTTGACGTGTTCTTTATTTATTTCTAAAAAATTCGAGGCACTAATCAGTGCTTCCTTAAATTCTGTAATCGTAATCTGATCCATAATCTACCTCTAGTTCATTCGTATGCCTTCGACCAAAACCTCGATTTGATCGACTTCCAACCCGGTCAGCGACTCGATATTAAATTGAACTGTGTCAATAATATTTTGTCCGACGGTAGAAATGCGAATGCCGTACTCGATGATGACGTGTAAAAGAATGTGTACCCGTTCATTATCCGTGTACACCTCGATGCCTCTGGTGAGATTTTCAAATTTCAGCAATTGGAAAATTCCGTCCGTGGCATTTTTGCTGGCCATGCCCACGACGCCGTAACTTTCCATGGCGGAAACGCCCGCGATGGTGGCGATCACTTGATTATCTATGGTAATATTGCCCTTTTCGTTGGGGATCGTTATTTGCATGATTCGTCTCCTTTCCGCTTTTGGGAATTACCGTCATTATATCACATAAACATCACGGAAAAAACCGAGGTCCGATTGCAATTTATTTTTCTCTGTGGTAAAATAATCCGAGTTGAAAAAATGTCGGAGGAGGTGTAAGTATGGCAAAAAGATGTGAAATCTGCGGAAAAGAAAAAAAATTCGGTAACTCGGTTTCCTTCTCCCACA
>QWCE01000958.1_pt1 | contig 48775 bp, 40 predicted proteins | sample 1972531 | NCBI WGS metagenome assembly QWCE01 (sample SAMN09866716, study PRJNA288562) | Human gut metagenome isolate term4_stool, whole genome shotgun sequencing... | reverse complement strand
AGGGCGATAAGGGGGAGCACGACAATGATGCCAACAATCTTGAGAACACGTCGGACGATCTTGCCGGCCTTGGCCTTATCGAACTCTTTCTTTTCCTTTTTTTCTTTTTCCATGCGGTTATTTTATCCAACATATGTCTGGAGATGTGGATAGAAGGTGTGCGAAGTTGCCGTTATCCCTCTAACCGTATGGTGTATGAACTCTTTTTGCGGCAGTGACAGGGGTTAGCCCTGGTAGCGTTCCTTGGCTTCTTCCAGAATTTTCTCGGCGGCGGCCTTGTCGCCCCATCCGGTGCCAGACACTTCCTTGTTGGGCTCCAGGTCCTTGTAGTGGACGAAGAAGTGCTCGATCTCGTTACGGAGATCCTGCGGCACGTCGTCGATGTCCTGGATGTGGTTCCAGCGCACATCGTCCAGCACGGCGATCAGCTTATCGTCGCCGCCGGCTTCGTCAGTCATGTTGAAGACGCCGACCACGCGGGCAGGAACAACACAGCCGGGGAACACGGGTTCGGGCAGAATGACGAGAACATCCAGTGGGTCGCCATCCTCACCCAGGGTGTGGTCAACGAAGCCATAGTCGGCCGGGTAGGCCATGGGGGTGAAGAGGTACCGGTCCAGGCATACGCGACCAGTCTCGTGGTCAACTTCGTACTTATTGCGGGAACCCTTGGGGATCTCAATGATGACGTCGAGGCTCATCAAGTAACCTACCTTTACAGCGGAAACTAACGGTTTCTTATAAGGATAGACCAGGCTCGCACCGAGCCGGCGATTCATGAAAGAATGAAGCAGCAATGACGCCCACTCACTTGGCAAAGGACCGTCTATGAAAGACCGTAAGCGTCTCACCATCGCCCTCTCAGTGTTGATGGTTATTCTGCTCGCGGTCGGTGGCGCGCTTGCCTTTTACGCCGTGCCACGGATGCGGGGTGTGAACGCCACCGACGCCTCCGCCTGGGTGAAAGGTGTTGCTCTGCCCCCCACCATGGAAGAACGCGACGACGTATTCCAGCCAGTATCCCAAGACGCCCCCATCCCCGACGCCGATATCCTCTCCGCCCGCCTGAACACACTGCTTGGCGACTCCACCATGGCGAACCTCACCGGCTCGGTCCACGACGCCATGAGCGGGAAAACCCTGTGGGAACACCAGCCCAACAAAGCCCTGCAGTCGGCCAGTGTGATGAAGCTGCTCACCGCCCAGGCGGCCCTCCTGGTGCTGCCGGATGAGCAGCGGGTCAAAACGGAAACCCTCTTGCTCGGTAACGGCACCGTCGTGCTGCGCGGATACGGAGACGTCACCCTCTCCACTGCCGGCAAAGGCGAGGACAGCTTCTACCATGGTGCGGCACGCCTCTCGGAGTTAGCGAAGCGCACCAAAGTGGCCCTGAAGAAGCGTGGTATCACCGCCACCAAAGTGGTCGTGGATACCTCCCTCTACCGGGAATCCGCTATGGCTCAGGGCTGGAATTCCGCTGACATTGGCGGCGGGTTCATTGCCCCCATGTCTCCGGTGATGGTGGACGGTGCCCGACTCAACGCAGGCTGGGAAGATTCCCCTCGCGCAGAGAGCCCCGCCACCCAAGCGGGCAACGCCCTCGCCCACTACCTGGGAGTGGACACCGTTACCGTCACGAGTACCCGCACTAAGACCTCCACCGTGTTAGGCACGGTGTGGTCTGCGCCGCTCCTCACCCGACTTCACGACGTCCTCATCCACTCCGACAATGTGCTGGCGGAGGCCATCGGCCGGGAAATCGCAGTGAAAGAAGGCCAGCCTGCCACCTTCCAAGGTGCCACCACCGCCATCCGGCACATCCTGGAGAAAAACGACATCAACACCTCCGGCCTCAAAATGTTCGACGCCTCGGGCCTGTCGCTGCGCAACCGAGTTTCTTCCCACACCCTCGTTGACGTGCTGCGACTGTCCGCAAAAAAGAACCGAAGCCGGGCGCTGCTCGACGATCTGCCCGTCTCGGGTGGCTCCGGCACACTCTCCAATCGGTTCTATGACGGGTCCCTCGCACGCGGCTGGATCCGAGCCAAGACCGGCACGTTGAGTACCGCCAGCAGCCTGGCCGGCATCGCCGTCACCCAGAACGGCCGGGTACTGGTATTCGCGTTCATCATCAACGGGGAGGGTCCCTCGACCGCCCGCCCGGTCCTCGATGCCCTGGCCGCCACGCTCCAGGCTTGTGGGTGCCAGCCTAAGTAGCCCAGTAGCATGAGGGTATGCGCACACCCCACTCCCCGTTCCGCCCCCGTTCCGCCACCGCAGGCCTCCTGGCAAGCCTGCTGCTGTGCGCCACCGCAGTAGCCTTTCCGGCTGACGCACAAGCCGCCCTCGCGCCCGCTGACAGCCAAGCGCCCACCGCAGCTCTCCCAGTGGGCTCCCCGGAACCCGGACAAGCCGCACTCCCCGCACAACCTGCTCCGGCCGGCCTCTGCGCCGTCACCATGCGGAAAGCCCTCACCTCGACCCTGCAGACCAGTGGCATCACCTCTTTCGGAGGTATGGTCTCCAGCAGCATCGAGCTGTGGCAGAGCGGCGCCAACCGCCCCCTCGCCCCCGCCTCCGTCACCAAACTCCTCACTGCATCCGCAGCCCTTCACGCCCTCAGCCCCAACCGGCGTCAAGAAACCGGCGTCTACCTTGCCATTGATGGCAGCCTGGTGGTACGTGGAACTGGCGACATCACCCTCTCCCGGCGCGCCACCGGCCCAACCTTCTACCGCAACGCCGCCCGCCTCTCCGACCTAGCCCGGCAGGTCTCCGACAAAGTAAAGCTGCTGCCCATCAAACCCAAGCGGCTCATCGTCGACACCTCCTACTACACTGGCCCCACCATGGCCTACGGGTGGGACCGCTGGGATATTGGCGGTGGCAGCATCGCCCCCATGGCTCCCGCCATGTTGGACGGCGCGCGCATCTACGACACCGGCTGGTACAACTCCCGTACCGCTACCCCCTCCCTCCAACTGGGCGCCACTCTGGCCCAATTCCTCAACGTCAGAGGCCTCACGGTAGAAGTAGCGGACAGTACCCCGCTGGCCCTCTTGCCCCTCGGCAAGGTCTATTCCGCCCCCCTCACCGACCGTGTGCACGACATGCTGCTGTACTCCGACAATGTGCTGGCAGAATCAATCGGCCGGGAAGTGGCAAAAGCGAGAGCGAAACCCGCCAGCTTCCAGGGCGCAGCCTCCGCCGTCCTCGCCGCCGTGGCAGCCAACGGCATCCCCACCACCGGTGCAGTCCTGCACGACACCTCCGGTCTCTCCACCTACGACCGGCTGACCGCCAGTACTGTGGCTGAAACCCTGCGCCCCCACACGCGTGTGGACAAAGCACAGGTAACGGACATCATCGCGGCCAACCTGCCAGTTGCAGGGCAGAGCGGTACCCTCCGCTACCGCTTCGGCGGGCAGAACGCCGCCGCCCGCGGCCACATCCGCGCCAAAACTGGCTCCCTCAACAAAGTCAGCACCTTGGCAGGAATTGTCTACAGCGCCCGCACCAACATCCCCTACTACTTCGCCTTCCTCGTCAACAACACCGCCTACTGGCCTGCCACCAGCCTGGTCGATAACCTGGCCGCCGCTCTCTACCGCACAGGCTGCTAACCATGTCTGACACCACCCACCCGCTACCCCACGCCGACACCTTCGGCGGCACTGGTGACCCCCACATGTGGGCAGTCACCACAGCAGTCCGCACCTGGTGGGATGCCTACGGACGACCCGGTCGGATCTGCGTCGCGCTCTCCGGTGGGGCGGATTCGCTCGCCCTCACCGCCGGGACCATCCGCACTGGCGCACAGGTGACGGCACTCATCGTCGACCACCAGCTGCAGAAGGGGTCCACCCAGGTGGCCCACCACGCAGCCGACCAAGCCCGCCAACTCGGCTGCGCCGACGCCCTCGTCATCCCCATCATCGTCACCGATGAAGAAGGCGTAGGGATGGAAGCCGCCGCCCGTGAAGCCCGCTACGCCGCCCTCGACATGCTGCGCGCCGGACAGCCCGTACTGCTGGGACATACCCAGGATGACCAAGCAGAAACCCTGCTTTTGGGCCTGCTCCGCGGCTCCGGCCCACGAGCCATCGCCGGCATGCTGCCCTGGGACGAACCGTGGGGACGCCCGCTGCTCGGTCTGCGCCGCACCGATACCCAGGCAGCCTGCGCCGAACACTCTATAGACGTGTGGGAGGACCCGCAGAACAGCGACCCCGCCTTCACCCGCGTGCGAGTGCGCCACGAACTGCTGCCGCTGCTGCGCGACATCAGGGGAGGGGACGTGGTACCTGGGCTAGCTCGCACCGCCCAGCTGGTGCGGGAGGACACGATACAGCTGGATGCTCAGGCAGCTACCTTCCTCGACCGCCTCGCTGCAGAACAGCCCACGCCTGAGTCAACCGGCCAGCCCCTGCCTGAATCCGGCAGCATTCGCATGCCTGAGCTCCCGCGTCTGCCCGCCACTGAGCTGTGTGACCTGCCCGACCCCACCCTCCGGCGGATACTCCGCCTCTGGCTACACCGAAGCGGACAGACCCAGGTGGGCTATTCGCACCTCACCGACATCGCCCGGCTTCTCACTGATTGGCATGGCCAAGGGCCCGTCACCCTCCCCGGAGGTGCCACCGTGCGACGCCACCACCAGCAGCTGACCCTGCAAGTGCCCACCAGCGGAGGACACTGCTGCGAGCACCCTCACGCTCCGCACCTCATTACACATTTTTAGGTGATTTGCCCCCAAGAAACTATCCTCGAAGGAGAAGGACGCACCCCGTGCGGCCCGCCCACACCAACGGATCAGCCACGTCAGAGGACACCGATGAGTACTGTGCCGGAATTAGCAGCCTCCTATTATGCAGATGCGATCGAAGAGATTCTCATCGACGAAGAAACTCTCGCCCAGCGTGTGAAGGAGCTCGCCGAAGCAACAGCCGCCCGGCATGCCAACGACCCCGAAGACCTCATCCTCATCTGCGTCCTTAAAGGCGCCGTCATGTTCCTCACCGACTTCTCCCGCGCCCTCCCCATCCCCAGCCAGATGGAATTCATGGCCGTTTCCTCCTACGGAGCTGGCACCAGCTCCTCCGGCGTAGTGCGCATCCTCAAGGATCTTGAACGTGACATCACTGGCCGCGACGTCGTCATCGTCGAAGACATCCTTGACTCCGGTCTCACCCTCTCCTGGTTGATCCGCAATCTTTCCTCCCGTAACCCCCGCTCGCTTGAGGTCGTCACCCTCCTACGCAAGCCGGAAGCGCGCCAAAGCATCAATGTGGAGTGCGCCGACGTGGGATTCGACATCGCCGACGAGTTCGTGGTGGGCTACGGCCTCGACTTCAACGAACAGTTCCGTTCCCTCCCCTTCGTCGCCAAGCTGAAGCCCGAAGTATTCCAGTAGCAGCTGGCTCCCCGCACCCCTTGCTTTCCTCCCCCAGACGTTCGCGAAGAGCGCTCTCGCCTGCATCGTTAGCGTCTAACCGGTAGTGTGTACGTAGACACAATAGAGAAGGGATGGGCCATTCCCCACGGCCCGCATGTGCATGGATCGTAAGAAGCTATTCCGCAACATCGGCATCATTGCCTTTATCGTGCTGCTGTTTGTCGGCCTGTCGTTCTTCGGAGCCAACAACTCCGTCGACTACCAGTCCGTCAACACCTCCGTTGCCCTCCAGCAAATCAAAGAGGGCAACGTACAAAAGGCGGTACTGGAAGACCGTGAGCAGGTTCTCAAACTCACCCTCAAAAAGAAGGTGAAGGTCGAGCCCGCCGCTCCCCAGAAACAGAGCCTCTTCGCGCCCCCCAGCCAACCCGGCACCCCTACGGGAGACAAGAAGGCGAAGAAGGTCGAGGCAAAAGCCCTCACCGCGCAGTTCCCGGCTGCCTCCGCCGATGACATCTTCACCCTCCTGGAAAGCTCCAAGGTAGACGCCTTCACCACCGAGGTCCACCAGTCCAGCTGGTTCACCCAAGCCCTCATCTACCTAGGCCCCACTCTGCTCCTTATCCTCCTCATGGTGTGGTTCTTCGGGCGCATGCAGAAGAACGGCCCCATGGGCTTCGGTAAATCTACCGCCAGCGGCGTCAACAAAGACCGCCCCACCACCACGTTCAACGATGTGGCTGGCGAAGACGAAGCTGTGGAAGAACTCAACGAGATCAAAGACTTCCTCCAGCACCCGGACCGGTACGAGAAACTCGGTGCCAAGATCCCCCGCGGCGTGCTTCTCTACGGCCCGCCCGGCACCGGTAAAACCCTGCTGGCACGCGCCGTCGCAGGGGAAGCCGGCGTGCCCTTCTTCTCCATCTCCGGCTCCGACTTCGTCGAAATGTTTGCCGGTGTGGGAGCCTCCCGCGTCCGTGACCTCTTCGACCAAGCGAAGAAGAACAACCCCTGCATCATCTTCATTGACGAGATCGACGCAGTGGGCCGCCAGCGTGGCGCCGGCATTGGCGGTGGCCACGACGAACGCGAACAAACTCTCAACCAGCTACTGGTCGAGATGGACGGCTTTGACGACCGCCAAGGCGTCATCCTTATCGCCGCCACCAACCGCGTCGATGTCCTCGACCCCGCCCTGCTGCGCCCCGGCCGCTTCGACCGGCAGATCCCCGTCACTAACCCCGACCTTAAGGGGCGCCAAGCCATCCTTAAAGTGCACGCCAAAGGTAAGCCCTTCACCAAGGACTGCGACCTCGACGCATTGGCTAAGCGCACCGTCGGTTTCTCCGGCGCAGACCTGGCCAACGTCCTCAACGAGGCAGCACTGCTGACGGCCCGCCAAAACCAGAAAGCCATCACCCCCGATAACCTCGAAGAGGCCACCGACCGGGTGATCGGCGGCCCGCGCCGTACCGGCCGCATCATCTCCGAAAAGGAGAAGAAGGTGACGGCTTACCACGAGGCAGGCCACACCATCTGCGCCTGGGCAATGCCGCAAATGGACCCCGTCTACAAGGTCACCATCCTGCCGCGTGGCCGCACCGGCGGCTACTCCATGGTGGCTGGCGAGGATGACTCCGGCCTGCGCACCCGCACCCAACTGCTCAGCCAGATCGTTTTCGCTATGGGCGGCCGCACCGCCGAAGAGCTGGTGTTCGCAGAACCCACCACCGGAGCCTCCAGCGACATTGAGCAGGCCACTAAGATCGCGCGTGCCATGGTGAGCGAATGGGGTATGAGCGCCAAACTCGGACCCGTCAAATATGGCGAAGAGGAAGGCGACCCGTTCCTGGGTCGTACCCTCGGCACCAAATCCACCTACTCGCACGAAGTCGCCCGCGACATCGACGAAGAAGTGCACCGCATCATTGATGCCTGCCACACTGAGGCCTGGGCTACCCTCTCGCAGTACCGGCACCTGCTGGACACGCTGGCCTTCGCCCTCCTGGAGAAGGAAACCCTCCGCCGTCCTGAACTAGAGGAGATCCTGGGGAGTATCGATACCCGCCCGCGCATCACCGAGTTCGATGACTTCGGTGAGCGCACCCCGTCCAGCTTGCCACCGGTGAAGACCCCGGGCGAACTGGCCAAGGAGCGGGGAGAAGAGTGGCCCCCAAAGATGGAAAAACCCACCCTTCCGGAAATCAGCGAAGACGATATCGTCCACTACCCGAGTCCGGATAAGCCCGCCCAGCCGGGCCGCCCCAAGCCGGTATTCCGCCCGATCCCACACGGCCCCCGCTCTGGCAGCAAGCGTGGGGATGGTGTGGGGAACAACCAGGCCGGCAGTTCGGGCGGCTCCACCAGCGGCACCGGACAGAACAATGGCACCGGCAACGGGCGAGGTGACGGAAGCAGTGGCCGTAACGGCCTGGGTGGCCTCTTCGGCGGCTGGCGCCCCGGACAGCGCCGGCACTAGCCTCCACCCGGGGTGCACTAACCTCCACGGCGGCACTCGCCTCGACGCAGTGCCCAACTGACCCCTCACAGCACAAGAATCGACACTATTATGAGCTACGGAGAATACGACGCCGCGCGGGTAGAACACGCCATCCGCGAGCTGCTCATCGGCATTGGCGAAGATCCCGACCGGGAAGGACTCCGCGACACCCCCAACCGGGTTGCCCGCGCCTACACCGAAATCTTCGGCGGCCTCCACTGTGAACCCGCAGACGTCCTCGCCACCTCCTTCACCGAAGGCTACGACGAACTCGTCCTCGTCCGCGACATTCCGGTATATAGCATGTGCGAGCACCACCTGCTGCCCTTCCACGGCGTCGCCCACATCGGCTACCTCCCCAATAAAAAAACTGGCCGTATTACTGGGCTTTCCAAACTGGCCCGCCTGGTCGACCTCTACGCGAAACGCCCCCAAGTACAGGAGCGTCTTACCGGGCAGGTCGCCGATGCCATCATGGAGCGCCTGGATGCCCGCGGTGCCGTCGTCGTCATCGAATGTGAGCACTTGTGCATGGCCATGCGGGGGATCCGCAAACCCGGTTCCATCACCACCACCAGCGCGGTGCGGGGCAGCCTGCGCACCAACGCAACTTCTCGCGCCGAAGCGCTTGCCCTCATCCGCGACCCGCGTCGCTAATCGTCTCAAGGAGGAGTACCCCTATGTCCCACTCCACCACTCGCCTTACCCTCCCCACCTTGGGGGAGGGCAGTGACTTCGGTAGTACCCCCTGCCAGGTGATGGGTATCCTCAACATCACCCCGGATTCCTTCTCCGACGGTGGCCGCTGGAACACCCTGGACACTGCCCTCGCTCATGCCCGCGAGATGGTTGCCCAAGGCGCCCACATCATTGATATTGGTGGCGAATCCACCCGCCCCGGTGCCACCCGCGTTACCGCCAAAGAAGAGGCAGCCCGTGTCGTCCCCGTCGTCACCGCACTCCATGCGGAGGGAGTGACGGTCTCCGTCGACACCATGCGAGCTAGCGTCGCCGCCGCTGCAATGGATGCGGGGGCCGATCTTATTAATGATGTTTCCGGTGGGGAGGCTGACCCGGATATGCGGCGCGTGATGGCCGACGCACATCTGCCCTACTGTGTGATGCACTGGCAGACCGACACCTTTGGCGATGCGGCCGGCGCCAGCTATAGCGACTCGGACATTATTGGCAAGGTTGTGGGCGATTTGCAGGTGCTGGCGGAGCGGGCGCTTGCCGTGGGGGTGGAGGAGCGCAATATTGTGCTCGATCCGGGGCTGGGGTTCGCCAAAACACGCAATCAGGACTGGGAACTGTTGCGCGGCCTCCCTTACTTTGTCAACAGTGGTTTTCCGGTGCTGGTGGGGGCGAGTCGGAAACGGTTCCTGGGGGAGTTGTTGGCGCATGCCGACCCTCGTTATACCCCCGCCACCCCACCGGAACCCGTGGAGCGGGATCTGGCTACTGCGGTCGTTTCAGCGATCTGCGGCTACAACGGGGTGTGGTGTGTGCGAGTCCATGACGTCCCCAGTACTGTGCAGGCACTCGCGGTGCAGCGGGCATGGCAGTTGGGCCACAATCCTTTTGACGGAGAGTAGTAGACGATGGCAGAAATCGGTAGCTCTTTTTCAGAAACCGCTGCGGTGCTCGACTGCATTAGTCTGACAGGTCTTTCTGCGCACGGCTATCACGGTGTGGAGGATTTTGAAAAGAAAGCAGGGCAGCTGTTTTCCGTCGATGTCTCGTTTTGGCTTAATACCCGGCAGGCAGGAGCCACCGACGATCTCATCCACACCATCAACTATGCGGAGGTCGCTGCGGCCGTCCACCAGGAGGTGACGGGTCCCAGCCGCGATCTGGTGGAAACACTCGCCCAGCAGATCGCCCACCGTCTCCTCCACGACTACCCCCTGATGCAGCAAGTGGAGGTCACCGTGCATAAGCCGGAGGCGCCCATTCTGGTGCCCTTCCAGGACGTCACCGTCACCATCCGCCGTACTCGTGCCGATCTCAACCAGGAGCGCCCCCGTCGATGACCACCGCGCTGCTCTCCCTCGGCGCCAATATTGGCGACCCCCTCGCGCAACTGCAGGACGCCGCCCGTAGCTTCGCATCGTGGGCCTACGCCCACGCCAGTATCTACCACACCGCCCCCTGGGGTGTTACCGACCAGCCACAATTTCTCAACACTGCTTTGCTGGTACGCGACCCCACTGCCACCGCCGAGGATTGGCTCGCCCGCGCCCAGGCTGCCGAACACGCGGCTGGCCGTACCCGTGACTATCACTGGGGGCCTCGCTCTCTCGATGTTGATATCATCGCCTGCTGGCAAGATGACGCCGCCAGCACCCCCATTGTTTCCACGGACCCACACCTGCTGCTCCCACATCCGCACGCCACCGAACGCAGTTTTGTGCTGGTGCCAGCGCTAGAAATGCTCTCCGCCCACCACCCAGATTTGCCTTTGACGAGAGAATTCCGGCGGGCTCTCGCCGCATTGTTGGCACGCGATCCGGCGGCGGCGACTAGCATTCAACGCGACGCCACCCTTCATCTCACCCCCGAAGGAGCGCTGTAATGGAGCACCACTCTCAGCCAGATTCCCCCCAGAAGGAAGCGGGGAAGCCGGACAACAAACTGCATCTCACCGCGGTCAGTTCCCTCCTCGTGTGGGCTGCCGTGGCCGCCTTCTGCGCCTGGCTAATGGTCTCCACCTTCTACTCCAACTTGGCAGACTTCACCGTTTGGGTCAGTATCCCCGTCATGCTCCTCGCTATTGTGGACGGCGCTCTGGCGATCTACATTCGCCGCGCCATTGATCGAAACCGGGTGGGCCAAGACCGCCACCAACTCCACCCGGTGCGGGCTGCCCGGGCATTTGTATTGGGACGGTCGTCTGCATTTGCCGGTGCGATCTTTTTCGGCGTGGGCGTCGGTTCCGGTATCTACGTGTGGCCGCGGGTTCATATTTTGGCGGCGGCGCAGGCAGATTCGCCCGGTGTCATCGTGTTCACAGTGGCAGGTTTCCTGCTGGCGGTAGCAGGGTTGGCGCTGGAGAGGGCCTGCCAGGTCCCACCAGATAAGATCGAAAAGGATGCGGCGGAAGCGCGCACCTAAGGACACTCCCGGGGGGAGAGAAACTTCTTTAGTAATCCGCCGGCTAGGTGCCGGCCATGCTCCAGTTCCTTTCCAAAAACCGGTATCCTCGACGGTATGAGTGCACCCATATCAGCAGACCCAGAAGAGCGTAACGGCGGCCGTGCGAACCGCCTCCCGCAAGCTCACAACACGTGGCCCACTGTGGCCCTCATCGTGTTGGTCGTTTTGGCTGCCTTCGCCACCATCGTCATGCTGGTGACGGACTCTAGCGTGTGGCTGCGGGTCGCCATAGGCGTTGCCCTGTGGGCAGCCGTGTTGGGTGCCTTTCTCATCATGTACTACCAGCGTCGCGCTAACCAGTTCACCTCCCGCAACGGTCTTCTCGCCGAGGACTACCAGCGGGCGCTGCAGCGTGAACTGGACAAACACGATGAGCTGGAGAAGAAGCGTCGCGCAGAAAGTGAAGAGTCCGCACGGGAAGAACTCGAGCAACTCCGTCAGGAACTCACGGCACTCCGCATCTCTCTGGCGCAGCTCTTCGGCCCCGACTTTGAAGACCAACTGGCCATTGGGGACGGCGAGGAGGGCTACTACTTCGACGGCTACTACGGCTACCCGGACTACGGCTATGACGCCGACTTTGAATACGAGGACTACAACGACCGCGGGTACCGCGACGATGGGGTGACGGAAGCCGAGGTCGTTCACGATGCCCAGGTAGTGTCCGAAACGCGCGAAGCCGCCACCGACCCCACCGCCAGCTCTGCCATGGTCCGCGAGCAGCAGCGGGATAGCCAGGCTGCCGCCGCAGCTGCCCGTGCTGCGGCGGAAGAACGCCGCGTTGAGCAACTCCGCCAGGAGGAAGAAGCCCGCATTGCATCCGAAGCCCGCCGCGCAGAGGAAGCCCGTAAGGCGGAACAGGCCGAGGTTGCTCGCCGGGATGCGGAAGAACGGCGGCGGGAAGCCGAGCGGAAAGCCGCCGAGGAGCAGAAGGCTGCCGAGGCCCGCCGCGCAGAGGAAGCCCGCCTGGCAGCCGAGAAGCGTCGGGCGGAAGAGGCTCGTAAGGCGGAGGAAGCCCGCCAGGCTGCGGAACTGCGCCGCCGACAGGAAGAGGAGCGCCTCGCCGCTGCCCGCCAGGCCGAAGAGGCCAAGCAGGCGGCAGAACGTGCTGCCGTGGAAAAGGCGGCGGCTGCTCGTCGTGCCCAAGCTGCCGAGGCTGCCCGCCGGGCGGAGGAAGAGCAGCGTGCATTGGCTGCCCGCCAGGCGGAGGAAGAACGCCGTCAGGCCCTCTACCGGGAGCGTGCCGAGCAGGCCTTCCGGGCTAGTGGCACTGCCGCCTCATACTCCAGTGGTGGCTCCTCCCATGCTGCGGCCAGCTCTCGGGATGCGAATACCAGCACTACCGAATACACCCCGCGCCGGGCAGCCGAGGAATCCTCCTCGAATGCTGTCTTCCCCAGCTTCGGGCTGGGTGCCACTGGTGGCGCAGCTGCCGCTGCTGCCTCTACGGGCACCGGCTCCCACAGCTCCCACAGCAGTGACTCCCACACCCCCCGCCGGCTGGCCGGCAACGCCTCCTATACGCCTCCCACAACGCGTAGTAGCCATGCGGCGGAGAGTGGCGCAGCCTCCACTGGTCTCACGTCCAGCCGGGCTGCCTCTGGTCGCCGCGCTGCCGACGCCGCCACTCCAGCCGCTGCCGCCCCAGCAACTGAATCGGCTCAGCCCGCCCGCCGTAAGCGCGATGGGTGGCCGGACTTCTCCACCCAATTCGAAGCCCCGGAAGCTCCGGATATCGACTGGTCTGCTTTGACGGTGGATCCCTTCGCCGCGAAGCAAACCAGTGCCACCAGCAACACCGGCGCACAGAGTTCTGCCGGGCACACCTCCGCCGGGCAGGGGACGCGTACGTCCGGGCATTCCGCCCCCACTGCTGGCGGTGGCCGCCGTGCCACCGAAGAGCAGGGGTCGCACACCTCGGGCCTCAGCTTGGCAGATATTATGAAACGACTGGAGCAGAACAAGTAGATGCGCTCTAACCCCGGATACCACCCAGGCTCCGTCACCCGCCACACCAGCCCCGACACCATTGCCCAGGTGGCCCGGGCGCTCCACGCCACCAGCCGTCAGCTCATCCTCGTCCCCACCCGTGGAGGACTACACCGCGGGCATATCGGCATCATTGATACGGCTGCCCGCGTCCCCGGAAGCATCCTCGTCGTCACCTCCGTATGCTCGGACAACAGCCACTTGGGCCAGATCGAGCACGATGTAGAGGTGCTGCAGAATCTTCCTGGCTGCCCGGCACCCCTCTTCTTTGCTCCTGCCTGGGAAGCCCTCTTCCCACACAGCCTCCGCACTCTCGTCACCCCCCAGGATCCGAAGGTGACAGTACCCGCCCCACCCGGGCTGGCGGAGTCCCTCACTGTGCACGCAGCGCTCCTCTCCTTGCTGCGGCCAGCTCGCATGTTTGTGGGGGAGCGGGACTTCTACCAGCTGGTCACCCTCCGCCATCTTGTCAAAGACCTCTCCCTCCCCACCGCCGTCACCGGTGTCAATACGCTGCGCGACAGCAACGGCATGGCGATCAGCCGCGAGAACAAAGACCCGCGGATGGCCCCGGCCCTGGCCCTCTCTGCCGCACTAGTGGCTGGCGCTCATGCGGTGCGGGAGGGGACAGCCGGCGTACTGGCAGCGGCTGAAGCCGTGTTGGCGGCCGAACCTGGGTTGTCTCATCCGCAGGTGGCGCTCACGGACTACGATCTTGGCCCGGCTCCCGCCGAAGGGGACGCCCGGCTGCTGGTGTCTGCCTATCTGGCGGATGGTACCTTCTGTCATGACAATATTGGTCTCTTACTCGCCACTTCACAGGAGTAACGACTCACAGGAGTAACGACAATGACGACGCCTTCTCCCCGGCTGCTGAGCGGCACACTAGCAGCACTGCTGCTCGCCTCTGGTGTCCTTATCCCCTCTGCAGTGCCGTCTGCTACTGCAGTGGAGCATGAGCCGAATGGCTCAGTGAACTAACCCTACCCGAAAGTGCCCGTGGGGGTGCCGTTGGTGGGGAACCAGTACACCGCTCACCGCAGCTACCTCCGCCCCGGCTGCCGTTGGTATGTGTTCGGCCGCGGCCTGCAGCACTGCCAGGTGTATTCGCGGGCGATGAAACAGTCGATCCCGGTGGAGATTCTTCCCGCCAAGACGGCCGGTAACCCGCGCATCATCATGGCGTTGGATGGGCTGAATGACAATAACAAACACAATGGCTTTGTTTTCGCCAGCAATATGCAGGCCCGCTTGGTGAACTACGACGTCACCTTGGTTGCCCCGATCTCGGGGGATTATGCGGCGGGAACCTACTACACGGATTATGTGGCACCGATGGATAGCGGAAAGAACCTCCGCTGGGAGACCTTCCTGGTGCGAGAACTACCCGCCTACCTGGAGTGGAACTTCCAGGTTCCAAACCGGCGTAAGTCGACGGCACTGGTAGGGCTGTCGATGGGGTCGGTGGGAATTTTGAACCTTGCCCAGCGGTTCCCGCAGCGCTACACCGCGGTGAATGCCATGAGTGGCCTCTATACCGTGTCGCGGCCTTTGCGGGCGGGGGTGCTAGCGGTTGGCAGCCAGATGGTGGGCTACCAGCCGCACCGCATGTGGGGCCCCTGGCCCACTGGCTAGTGGAGGGCACACGACCCGTCTCTTAACATCACGAGGTACACCATGCCCGTGCGTGCGTCGTGCGGTAATGGTACGTCTCTGACGGGGGTGGAGCCACCACCTTTCGCAGTGGTCGCCGAGGTAGCCGCGCACGTGGATACAGAGGACTTCCAGAAGATGGTGGCGTTTGCGCCGAACCGGAAGAACTTCACTTTCCGTATTGCAAACAAAGGGGCCCGCAACTGGGCGATCTGGGAGGATAACCTGTACCACCACGGTGGTTTTACGTTCCTGCTGCGGAGTTTGAGGCTGCTCCGATAGTCGTCACTAACACTAAAGGCGGCCTGCCATCAGCAAGGATGGGGCAGGCCGCCTTTAGTGTGGTGTTTGACGGTCTGAGCAGGTGCTCAGTTCTGTAGTGTTACAGGTTGCTCGGCGGGGTGCCGAGGTCTTCGGTAGCAGCCTCGAGCTTGGCGGCACGGGCCGCGTCACGCTTGGCATGGGAGTTAGCCAGAATGACCTTCTCCTTACGGTGCACCAGCGCCAACAGGACAATGGACAGCACTGCACAAACCACCAGGAACACGAAGGCGGCGTGCCAGCCGAGGTGCTGGGCGATGGCGCCAATACCGGTGGAGGCCATGGTAGCACCCAGCACGTAGCCGAAGAGGCCAGTGAAGCCTGCGGCGGTGCCGGCAATGTGAGTGGGGGAAAGATCCAGTGCCTGCAGACCAATCAGCATGACGGGGCCGTAGATGAGGCCGCCGGCGAGAGCCAGGGCGGTCCAGGAGACCCACATTGGGGTGTCGGTGGGGGGCAGCCAGTACAACAGGACAGCGAGGATAACGCCGGCCATGAAGACAATGCCAGTGATGGAGCGGTGACCCTTGAAGACGCGGTCGGAGACCCAACCACAGATCAGGGTGCCCACGATGCCAGCGATCTCGAAGATGGAGAAGCCGGCGATGCCTTCACCCACGGAGCCGCCGCGCACTTGCACGAGGTAGAGCGGCGCCCAGGAGACGATGCCGTAGCGGAGGGTGTAGACGAAAACGTTCGCTAGCGCCAGGAACACCATGGTGGGGTTGCGGAGGATGTGGCGGCGGATAGTCTGCCAGGTGGACTCGGAACGGTCAGTCTCGTCGATCTCCACCGGGGCGGGGTCGTTGTGGTACTCCTCAATGGAGGGGAGGCCCATTGACTGCGGGTTGTCGCGCACCAGGAAGAAGGTGATGATGGCGAGCACAAAGCAGATGACGGCGGGGAACCAGAAGGCGGATGTCCAGTTGTTATGACCGAAGTGGTCGAGGGCGAAGGCTACAAGCACACCGGAGAGGGCGCCACCAACGTTGTGGGCTACATTCCAAATTGCCATCTTTCCACCACGCTCGGAGGTGGAGAACCAGTGGACCATGACGCGGCCGGAAGGCGGCCAGCCCATGCCCTGGAAGATGCCGTTCACTGTCATGAGAATGGCGAAGATACTCACCGAGATGGTGGCACCAGCGGAGAGGCTGATGAGAACGTTGGTGAGGCCCGACAGGATGAGGCCAAGCGGCATGAAGTAGCGGGCGTTCGCACGGTCACTGATGGTGGCGGCGAAGAACTTGGAAAGACCGTAGGCCACGAGGAGGCAGTTGGCGATAATGCCGATATCGGTCTTGGAGAGGCCATTCTCGTACAGAATGTTGGAGACGAGGCTGACGTTGTTGCGGATCAGATAGAAGGAGGCGTAGCCAATGAAGATACCGATGAACACTTGGAAGCGCAGGCGCGGGTAGAGTTTATCGATTTCTTCCTTGGGCAGCAGCTGCTTGGGCTGGGGTGCCCGCAGCCAGCGCGGGAGCCGGGACTTAGGCTCACCTTTCATTTCGGCTGCGGTGGAATCCACGGCAGCATTCTTATCACATTCGGAAGTAGTCACCCCTTATGTCTACCGTATGAGCACCATCTTTCTATAACTCTATTAACAGGAATTGCCTAAGCTTTTGTACAGGTTATACAGGCGGTAACCACCGCAGCATCTCCAGATTCGTCTAGCTGCAAAAAGGCACTATTCTAGAGAACGTGACTGATCTCAAGAAAACCTCGCAGGGCGCAACCGCCGCTGCTGCAGCCTCCTCCGCTTCCGATGACGACAAGTCCCCCGAACAAGTCCGCATCCGCAAGGACAAGCGGCTGCGTTTGTTGGAAGAGGCCGCCCAGGGTCATGAGGACCGCCACCCCTACCCAGTAGTGGTGCCGCGGACCCACACGCTGCGCGAGATCATCGACAATACTGACTATGACACCCTCGGTAATGGTGACGAGTCCACTGATATCGTCACGATCGCGGGTCGAGTGCTCTTTGTTCGCAATACTGGCAAGCTGTGCTTTGCCCGCCTGCAGGAAGGTGTCACGAACGACACCGCCGCCACCACTGCGCTGGGAGAGGCTGCCCAGTTGCAGGTGATGCTGTCACTGTCTGAGGTGGGGGAGGATGCACTGGCCGCGTGGAAGGCCGATGTGGACTTGGGCGATTTCGTCTATGTGACGGGTCGTGTCTGCCGCTCGAAACGTGGCGAGCTTTCTGTGATGGCCACTCATTGGGCGATGGCGTCGAAGGCACTGCGCCCGCTGCCGGTGGCGCACAAGGAGATGAGTGAGGACACCCGGATTCGTCACCGGTATACCGACCTCATCATGCGCGAAGAGGCCCGGAAGAACGCCATCGTGCGTATTAAGGTGGTGCGTGCGCTGCGGCACGCACTGGAGCGTCGCGGCTTCCTGGAGGTGGAGACTCCGATGCTGCAGACGCTGCATGGTGGTGCTGCCGCCCGCCCGTTCGTCACCCACTCCAATGCACTGGACATTGACCTTTACCTGCGTATTGCTCCGGAACTGTATCTGAAGCGCTGTATTGTGGGCGGTTTGGACCGGGTGTTTGAGATCAACCGTAACTTCCGTAATGAGGGCGTGGACTCCTCGCACAGTCCCGAGTTCGCCATGCTGGAGACCTACCAGGCCTACGGCACTTATGACGATGCCGCTGTGATGATGCGAGAAATGATCCAGGAGATTGCCCTGGAGGTGTTTGGCTCCACCACCGTCACCCTGGCAGATGGCAGTGAGTACGACTTTGGCGGCGACAGCTGGAAGACCATCGAGATGTACCCGTCTCTTAACGAGGCGCTGCACCGCAAATTCCCGGAGACGATCGGGCTGGAGGTGACGGTGGATACGTCCGTGGAGGAGCTGCAAGACATTGCCAGCGTCATCGGCCTAGAAGTACCCCAGGATGCTGGCTGGCTGCACGGCAAGCTGGTAGAAGAGATTTGGGAGAACCTTTGTGAGGACCAGCTGGAGGGCCCCATTTTTGTGCGGGACTTCCCGGTGGAAACCTCCCCGCTGACCCGCGACCACCGCTCCAAGCGGGGTGTGACGGAGAAGTGGGATCTCTACGTGCGCGGCTTCGAGCTGGCCACCGCCTACTCCGAGCTGGTGGACCCGGTGATTCAGCGGCAGCGTTTCGAGGATCAGGCGCGTTTGGCCGCCGCCGGTGACGACGAGGCCATGGTGCTCGATGAGGACTTCCTGGAGGCTATGGAGCAGGGTATGCCCCCGGCCTGTGGTACCGGTATGGGTATTGACCGCCTGCTGATGGCACTTACCGGCCTGGGTATCCGCGAGACGGTGCTCTATCCGATGGTGAAGCCCCAGCAGTCCAAGTAGACTCGGTAGCTTCCGCCAGCCATGCTCAGCCGATTTACGGGCAGCTGTATTAGAGGGCACGTCCCAGGCGTTCCGCCGCCTGTACTGCTTCCATGACGCGGCCGGGTTTCACTGCGTCCGCGATGACATTCACTTCGGGAATGCGGTGGGCGCGCTGGAGATCCGTGAAGAGCTGGTGGTCTGCTGCCAAGCCGGAGGCGAAGACGATAAGGTCTCCCGGAAGTTCCTGAATCTCATTCTGCTCCTTGATTTTTGGTGCGAGTGGGTTCTCGATGTTAGCTGGCAGAATGGGATGCCATGTCTCATACGGATTGGGGACGGAGGGGTGCAGATTGCGCTCTACCCGCAGCCCGCGGGGCGTGATCTCCACAGCCTTGGTGCAGTTGAGCAGCGGTACACCTGCCCGGCCCAGATAGTGGATGAGCATGCCCCGGTTGGAGGTGACGGTGTGCCCCATAAAACGCGGCTCCATCTCGATCACCGTCACCTCTTTCGCATGTTCCATGCGTAGCCAGTAGGCCACTTCGCAGCCCACATCGCCGCCACCCACCACGATGACGCGCTGCACGCCCGCTAGTTCTTCGGGGTGGACGAGAAGATCGGTGGCCAGCATGGTGCGGTTGGTGTTCTGCCCGGGGATGGGCAGGGTTACGGGGTTACTACCGACAGCGACCACGACGGAGTCGGGCTGCTGGGCGAGTACCCACTCGCTGGTGGCAGTGGTGTTCATGAGTACGGTGAGGTTGTTGTCGCGTTCTGCCTCGGCGACTTTGCGACGCAGCCAGTCCAGGTAGAGCTGGATGTCGAACTTAATCGCGGGTTGGCAACCGGGCACAATTTGGCCACCCAGCTGGTCGGTTTTTTCTACCAGAGTGACGTGGTGGCCGCGTTTCGCAGCGGTGATAGCGGTGAGACAGCCGGCGGGGCCACCCCCAATCACGTACACGTTCTTGGGCTGTTCTGCGGGGGTGGGGTCCTTTGGCATGTCGTATTCGAAGGCGGTGCGCGCGTTGACGGCACAGAGCGGGTGGCCACCTGCCACAAACTCGTGCACGCAGCCTTCTTGGCAGCCGATGCAGGGTCGGATGTCGTCGACGTCTCCCCGGTAGGCTTTGTTGGCCCATTCTTCGTCGGCCAGCAGCGGGCGTCCGAGCATCACCATGTCGGCGGAGCCGTCCCGCAGCACTTGTTCGGCGGTGTCGGGGTAGTTCAGTTTTCCGACTTCCACAATGGGGACGGGCATCCCCGCGTTGGAGAGTACGCCGTCGCGGGCGAAGGCCTCTTTAACGTAGCGGGAGACGGCGGCGAAGCAGGCGGGTGGCATGGCGTTCGGCATGTGGGCGAGCCACCAGTTGTCGTAGCAGCCCAGGTCCACGTCGAACATGTCGACGCCGGCTTTCACCAGGTTCTTCATGTAGTCGAGGGTTTGTTCCACGGTACGGCCGTTGACAAACTTTTTCATGTCCGTCTCGAACATGGTCTGCCCGTAGGTTTCGTTGAGGGCATGGGAGAGGTCGATGCGGTACATGATGGGGTACTTGGGCCCCACTCTGCGTCGAATTTCTTTGATGAGATCTAGCCCGAAGCGCTGTGGATCGCGGTATCGGCCGAGTTTGCGGCGGTTCCAGGCGCCGCTGGTGAGCTGGTCCAGCAGATAGCCTTCGTGGCCGTGGAGGTAGACGCCGTCCAGTCCACACTCTTGCGCGTTGGCGGCGGCCTGCCCGCCCAGTTTCACCATCTTTCTTATTTCGTGATTGGTGAGGCGACGGCAGGGGACGGTGCCCATGTAGAAGTTGGGGTTCCAGGAGGCGGAGACGGGCAGTTTGTGGTCATTGAGGAGGCATTGGGGGTTGCCGACGCGTCCGAGCCCTGCCGTCAGCTGAATGAACACTTTGGAGCCGTAGGCGTGGACTCCTTGGGCGAGGTCGCGCCACCCGGCGAAGTTGGTGCGGGAGTTGTCGATGCGGGGGAAGTAGGTGAGGTCTCCGGGTTCGATGAGAGAGGGGTCGACGCCGAAGGTGAAGGGGATGAGGCCGGTGGTGATGAGTCCCACTCCGCCTTTTGCGCGCTCAACGAGGTAGTCCACCATCTGTTCGTTGGGCCGGCCGGATTCATCGCACATGGTGATGTTGCCCATGGGGGCCATGACGATGCGATTTTTGATAAAAACGGAGTTCACCTGGATGGGGGTGAAGAGGTGGGTGTAGGGCCACAGGTCGCGTGTCATCTCTCCGGAGTAGGGCCATTTTCCGGGCAGGAACCAGTCGGCGAAACTATCGACGAGTTCTTGGATGAGAGGATCCTTGTGCAGTGCGGGCATGGCGCGCTCCTTGTGTCGGTACGTGCCTTTTACGCTAGTAGCGTAGGCGTCTCAATTCGTGGAATTGACGAGGTGGTATGCCGCAAAAACTAGGTATGATCAGGAATTTCTAAGGTGGTTTGTGACGCATTTCTCAGCCCCGTAGGCTGTGGAGTGAGCATTTATAAAGCACCCTGATGCGGATGCAACAATTTAGCCTGCTCGCGCGTTCTATAGAATGAGAATGTAGAGACAAGTAGGGAGACCAATGTTCGAACGGTTTACGGATCGCGCTCGCCGCGTGGTTGTGCTGGCCCAAGAAGAGGCTCGCATGCTCAACCACAATTACATCGGAACTGAGCACATCCTGCTAGGACTTATCCATGAGGGCGAAGGCGTTGCCGCCAAGGCCCTTGAGGCCATGGACATCTCCCTCGAATCTGTGCGCGAGCAGGTCGAGGAGATCATCGGGCAGGGCACGCAAGCCCCTTCCGGCCATATTCCTTTCACCCCTCGCGCCAAGAAGGTTCTGGAGTATTCCCTCCGCGAGGCACTGCAGCTGGGCCACAATTACATCGGGACTGAGCACATCCTGCTCGGCCTCATCCGCGAGGGTGAGGGCGTCGCCGCCCAGGTGCTCACCAACCTCGGTGCGGATCTGCCGCGCGTGCGCCAGCAAGTCATTCAGCTGCTCAACGGCTACCAGGGAGGCTCTAGCTCCCCGGAGGGAACCTCGGAACCGGCAGCTGCCGCCGCAGTACCCTCCTCCTCCCCGTCCCGTGGCCGCGGAGGCACCCCCTCTACGTCCCTGGTGCTCGACCAGTTCGGCCGTAACCTCACGGCGGCTGCCCGCGAAGGCAAGCTTGACCCCGTCATTGGGCGTGAGAAGGAAATCGAACGCATCATGCAGGTGCTGTGCCGCCGCACCAAGAACAACCCCTGCCTTATTGGCGAGCCGGGTGTTGGTAAGACTGCCGTGGTGGAAGGTCTCGCACTGGCTATCGCCCACGACGACGTGCCAGACATCCTCGCCAACAAGCAGCTCTATAGCCTTGACCTCTCCAGCATGGTGGCGGGCTCCCGCTACCGCGGTGACTTCGAAGAGCGCATGAAGAAGGTGCTGAAGGAGATCACCCAGCGCGGTGACATCATCATCTTCATTGACGAAATCCACACCCTGGTGGGTGCGGGTGCCGCCGAGGGTTCCATTGACGCCGCCAACATTCTGAAGCCGCGCCTATCCCGTGGCGAGATTCAGTGCATTGGCGCCACCACCATGGACGAGTACCACAAGCACATCGAGAAGGACGCCGCCCTGGAGCGCCGCTTCCAGCCCATTCAGGTGCCAGAGCCGAGTCAGGAAATGGCCATCGACATCCTCAAGGGCCTGCGCGACCGCTACGAGCAGCACCACAAGGTCACCATCACTGATGCTGCTATCACCAGTGCCGTGGACTTGTCCGCCCGCTACATCACCGACCGCTACCTGCCGGATAAGGCCATTGACCTCATCGACGAGGCCGGTGCCCGCCTACGTATTAAGCGCATGACCGCCCCGCCGGACCTACGTGAGTTCGACGACAAGATCGCCGAGGTACGCGGCCGCAAAGAATCCGCCATCGACAACCAGGACTTCGAGAAGGCCGCCGCGCTGCGCGACGACGAGAAGAAGCTCATTGCCGAACGGAAGGTGCGAGAGCAGCAGTGGCGGGACGGTGAATCCGCCTCCGATGCGATCGTGGACGACGACAACATTGCCGAGGTGCTGGCCAACTGGACCGGTATCCCCGTCGCCAAACTCACCGAGTCTGAATCCAACCGTCTACTGCACATGGAAGATGAGCTGCACAAGCGCATCATTGGCCAGAATGAGGCAGTGCAGGCCGTGTCCCGCGCCATCCGTCGCACTCGTGCCGGCCTGAAGGACCCGAAGCGTCCTGCCGGTACCTTCATCTTCGCCGGCCCCTCCGGTGTGGGTAAGACTGAGCTGTCGAAGGCGTTGGCCGAGTTCCTCTTTGGTGACGACGACGCCCTCATTACGGTGGATATGGGCGAATACCACGATGCCTATCAAGTGTCCCGCCTCTTCGGTTCCTCGCCCGGATACGTGGGCTACGAAGAGGGAGGCCAGCTCACCGAGAAGGTGCGCCGCAAGCCGTTCTCCGTGGTTCTCTTCGACGAGATCGAAAAGGCCCACCAGCGTATCTACGACTCCCTCATGCAGGTCCTCGACGAGGGCCGCATGACGGACGGACAGGGCCGCGAGGTGGACTTCCGCAACACCGTCATCATCTTCACCTCCAATATTGGTACCCAGGATATTTCCAAGCCGGTCGGCATGGGCTTCCAGGATTCCTCCAATGCGAACGAGGGCAATTACCAGCGGATGCAGAACAAGGTGCGCGAGGGCATGAAGAAGCACTTCCGCCCCGAGTTCCTCAACCGTATCGATGACGTCATCGTCTTCCGCCAGCTCACCGAGGACGAGATCCTGGAGATGGTCGACCTCATGTTGGGTAGCGTGCAGAAGCAGTTGCGCCACCAGGATCTCACCCTGGAGGTCACCGAGCTGGCCAAGCGCCTGCTGGCCAAGCGTGGTTTCGACCCGGTGCTGGGCGCCCGCCCGCTGCGCCGCACCATTCAGCGCTATGTGGAGGACGAACTGTCCGAGAAGATCATCTTCGGTGACTTCGCGCCGGGCGACACCATCCAGGTGGGCGTCGACGGCTGGGACGGCGAAGGCTCCCACGACAACGCCCTCTTCACCTTCACCGATGTGAAGCCGGAGGCGCCCCGCGATGTGGTGGATGCCGGTGATGGGGCCGCTGCTGGTGCCAATACCCCCGAGCCGGCGGCGGAGCCGGAGCAGATTGTGCCCCTCGCCTCCCATAATGATGAACCAACTTCCGCGGGCGGTGCTGCTGCCGCCGAATCGGAAGATGAGGAGTTCCTCAGCTGAGTGTAGGGACATGCCAGTACGTGAAGAGGTCCCCGCTTCCCAAAGGAAGCGGGGACCTCTCGTCTGTTGGCTGGTGTCTGTCGGCCCTCGTGGGGCTAGTGTTTGTTGACCACAGTGTGTGCGCCCAATGCTGAGCCAGATGGGGCCATTGTGTTGCTGTCTTAACTAAGCGGTATGAACCCGCCAAGGTAGAACGGCACCACCCCGCGCGGCATTGCCCACGTTATGCGCGGGTCGAGGGCATGCACCACCTCGTAGAGCGCATACGGGTCGTAGGGCAGTGCGAAGTGGTCGGCGAAGTCCAGCGGGTATTTGCTCTGCAACGTGATATTCGTGACGTTCGGGGCTTTCGGCAGGTAACTGGACCACTGCGGCACCACCGCATCCTCGTAGAGGGTGGCGATGGAGGTGTAGTGCACCGCCGGGTGCGTGGGTGTGCCACTGCGCCACAGTTCTCTGACAAAGTCTGAGGTGGGCAGCATTTGGTTGAGGGCGGGGCCCCGCTCTATGCCGACGAACGTGGCGGCGGCGGAGGTGAACGTGCCCTTGTTGGCGGGGGCTAGGGCGACAAAGTTGTGGACGTATTTCCACCCACCTAGTTTGGTGAGGTACCAGTGTGGCATGAGGCCGCCCTGTGAGTGGCCAACTAGGTCTACCTGGCGGGCGCCGGTGAGAGCACGGACCTTGTCCACCTCGGCAGCAAGTTCTTTGGCAGAGTCGCGCATGTCTCCGATGCCGCCTGCAGTGGATTGCGCGCTCATCCGGCTGTAGTTGAAGGTGAAAACGTTGAATCCGGCATTACGGAGGAGAGGCGCCAGGGCAATCCAACTGGAGCTGGAGTTTTCGTAGGTGCCGTGCACAAGGATGATGGGTCGCGGGTGACGGGCGGCGAGGGCGGGGTCAAAGTAGTTGGCGCCGGCAGGTGTGGCGTTTTTGTCTTTCAGCCCAGCCTGCTGCGCTTTGAGCTTGTTCATCACTACCGGCTGTGGTCCGTAAAAAGCTTTGGGCAGAATCTGCTTGGGGGTGGTTGTGGCAGTGGCTGTGCCTTGTTGGGGGAATGGGACGTAGCCGCCAATGTAGGGGAAGGAGACACCGCAGGGGACGGTGCCGTGGTAGCGGTGGTCGAGGGCACGGAGGACCGTATTGAGGGTGGTGGGGTCGAAGATATTGGCGTGGTGGTCTGTTAAGTCGGTGGAGCAGAGGTCTTGGACCACAATGTTTTTCACATTCTTGGCAGGAGGTAAGAACTGGGAGGTGTAGGGGGTGACGACATCGTCATAACGGGTGGTGATGACGGTGTAGTCCACACTTGGGTGGGTGAGCGGGCGCGAATGCAGCTTGCGGAGAAACGCAGAGCCCTTCATCTGGTCCTGCTGCGAAGGGGAAATGAGATCGCCGCTCAGAGCCGTCACCCGATCTGTCGCAGCCTGGTTCTTGAGAAGGCCGAAGGCGTCGGTGCCGCGCAGGGAGGGGGAGATGGCCACCATACGGTTGACCTTCTTATACCCGTCGAGGAAGTTCATGTAGAAGAAGGGCATCATGCCGCCCTGCGAGTGACCCACAATATCGACCTTCGCGGCACGGGTTTTGGCAAGCACTAGTTCCACCCAGGCTTTTAGCTGCAGAGCGGAATTTTCGACCTTGTCCATGGCGCCATCCCCATTACCGCCCGGGACAAGGCCATAGCTGGGGGCGAAGATACAATAGCCCGCGTTTTTGAGAAGTGGAGCGAGAGCATTCCAAGCGTACACGGGGCGATCGCTTGTGCCGTGGACGAGGATGACAGGGTTGGGGTGCTCTTTGCTGGGATGGCAATTCCAATCGCCAGCTCCCGGGGGTGCTGCGTTGGGATTGTGGACTCGCAGGGTTTTCGCATGCGGGGCCGACACGTCGATCTTCCGTGGTCCGCGGAAGGGGGCAGGCATACCCGCAACGTCATTGACATACCAGGGGGTGGTGGGGAGCACCTTGTAGACGGGGCTGGGGCCGGCCTGCGCGGTGCCCGCCAGGAGCCCGGTGGTGAGGGCGAGGGCGGTGGTGGCGGCGGTGCTGCGGAGAACCCGGCTCCTGGTGGCGCCGTGGTGGTTAACGATAGTCACAGGTGTTGTCCTCACAATTAGACGGAGGGGATGGCTTCATCCTACTCGGGGAGGGGAACGGGCAGTCGGGTAGAATGGGGCCAGCTGTTTCGTCACCAGATCTGCTGCCCTTGTCTTTTCTCCGGCACAGGTTGTCTATTCGGGAGGTTCACATGTTGGACGAGTCCATCCGCGACCGGGCTTTGGGCGCCGTGCTGGGAGCTGCGGTGGGTGACGCTCTGGGGGCCTCCTATGAATTCCTGTCTGCCGCAGAGATCGCTCACCAGGGCGGAATTGAGATGCGCGCCGGGGCAACCTACCTACAGCGGGACAAAGGCGAGTGGACGGATGATACTGCCATGAGCACTGTCATTTTGCAGGCGGCTGCTACCTATCATGAGCTGCTCTCCGCTACCGCGCTGGATAGTGTCGCCGCAGGCTTCCAGGAGTGGGCGGAGAGTAATCCGCCGGCTATCGGTGCGCAGACGAAGCGGGTGTTGGGGGCGAGTGGTGCCCGCACTGCCGAGGCACTATTGCGGGATTCCAAGCATCTGCCGGGTACGCATAAAGGGGGCAATGGGTCGTTGATGCGGACCGCCCCAGTAGCACTCCCGTATCTGGGTGAGGGGAAAGGTGGCGAGGCCGTGGAGGCGGCGGGGGTGATCTCTGACTTGACCCACTACGATCTGCGCGCCCGCCAGGCCTGCCGAATGTGGACGAACGCCATTCGCCACGCCATTCTCGTGGGGACGGTACAAGGCGTACCGGCTTACCTGCAAAATTACGCGGATACCGAGGAGCAGTGTTTTTGGGTGAAGCAGTTTCAGGCGGCGGAACAATCCGATGTATCCGCCCATGTGGAGACGAACGGCTGGGTTGTGGATGCACTGGTGTGCGCATGGCATGCCATTGCGACGACGCCGGGCAGGGGCGGCGAACACTTCCAGAAGGCTCTGCGGAAGGCGGTTGCCTTGGGCCATGACACGGATACGGTGGCGAGCATCGCCGGCGCCCTCTTGGGGGCATGCTGGGGTGCTTCCGCTATTCCTGCGGAGTGGACAGCGTGCTTGCATGGCTATCCGGGGTGGACGGTCTCCGATCTGAGGCGTCTGGTTGATGAGATTCTCGCCGCCCAATAGTCTCGCTGCTGCTGCGCCAGGTGGACTAAACCCCCACTACCGGCTCTACCAGTATTGTCCGGGGGGGGAGAACGATGGTCTTCACCCGGTCGGGGTGAAGGCTTCTGCCCAGCCGGCAGTGGCACCTTCCACCGACGCCTATCCCCTTTTCCTCATCCATGGGCTGATGGGCCGCGCCCGTACCTGGCTCGACCATCTGGACTGGTTCGCTGCGGCAGCCAACCATGCCGGTCTCGGGCAGGTCTATCTCTACGACCAGCCCTACCACACCGGTGGCCCCTACCCACCGGAGCTCCCCGCGGAGGCCGTCGTCGGGCAGCCCCGCATCTTCCTCGACACCCTCCCCGATGTCTCCACCCTCTTCTTTACCCAACAACTGGGGCGGGCAATCCGCGAGGTCCTCGCCCACAGCGGAGCCCGGCGGGTCGTGTTGGTCGGCCACTCCATGGGGAGCCTCCACGCTTGGTGTGCGGCAGCCCACTGGCCAGAGCTGGTGGCGGGGGTTGTGGTGGAGGATATGTCTCCAGATTTCCGGGGGCTGTCCACGGTGCTTTACGACTACTACTACAATTCGTGGCCGGTGACATTCGACGCGGATACTTTCGGGGAGATGTTCGGTGAGGTTGCGGGGCGTTATTTCCGGCGGAGTTTCGACCGTCACCTCTCGCCTAGCCATGCCTCCACTGTGTGGACTCTGCATGGCTACATGGAGGTGTACACCGCCATCGCCAACTACTGGGGAGACCACCCCACCTGGGCGGAGTGGAATGCCGTCGCCTGCCCCACGTTGCTCCTCAAAGCACAGGATGGGGTGACGCAAGACGACACCATGGAACAGATGGAGCAGCGCAATAGCCAGGCACTTCCCTTGGTGTATGCGACCACTCCCGGGCATATTATTCACGATGTCGAACCGGCACTCTATCGCCGGCACGTGGGCGCGTTCTTACAGCAGTTAACTTAGCTCCCCCGCCAGCCCATAGCGGCCCGCCGCGGAGCACTCCATCAGCCCATCTGTCAACAGAGACTGCAGTGCCCGCTCGCGTTGAAGCGCATCCGGCCACACCACATCCAGCGCCGTTTTCTCCACCCCACCGGGCTGCTCCCGCACCACATCCAGCAACAGACCTCGCACCTGCCGGTCAGTGCCCGTAAATTTTTGTGGAGCAGGGCGTCGGCCATGCGTGTCGTCATCCCACACGGGCTTTCCGGCCGCCACCCAGGCACAGGCATCTGCCAGCACACACTCCGCGCAGTGGGGCGCCCGCGCGGTACACATCAGCGCCCCGAATTCCATCAGCGCGGCCGAGAACTGGGCCCCGGTGGTGGGGTCTTCCGGCAGCAGTGCCTCCACTTCTGCCAGGTCTGCTTTTTCGCGGGGTTTCCCTTGGTCTGGTTTGCCGTGCTCGACCCGGGCGACGACGCGCCGCACATTGGTGTCAACGACGGCCACATTATCGCCGTAAGCGAAACAGGCTACTGCGCGCGCGGTATATGAGCCCACTCCGGGGAGGGAGAGTAGTGTCTTTACGTCTCGCGGCACTGTGTCCTGATACTTGGCTGCCACCACTTGGGCGCATTCCCGGAGGCGGAGGGCACGACGCGGGTAGCCGAGTTTTCCCCATGCGCGGACGACCTCCGCAACAGGCTCTTTGCCCAGGTCACTGGGGTGGGGCCAGCGTTCCATCCAGTCCCGCCAAATGGGCTCAACGCGGGTCATGGGGGTTTGTTGGCTCATGACTTCCGAGACCAGCACTCCCCAGGCACTGGTGTGGGGATCCCGCCAGGGAAAGGGGCGGCGTGCTTCGGCGAACCAGCTGAGGATACGCTGGTGGGCGGCGGGGGTGGAGAGATAGCTGGTCGTCACGTGGTCAGTCTAAGACACGGGACGGCAATGAGCAGCCGGCACCCCCAATTTTGGTTATCGTGAAGGTGTGAGCATGGAACACTGCGATTACCGCGATCAACAAGGTCAGTTGCCGCCCGAGATTTACCGGCGTCGCCGTATAGTGGCGGTTGCTGTCATCGTTGTCGTGCTAGCTCTCATCGTGTGGGGTATCGTGGCAGCCGTCAACAAGGGGGGAAAGAATAACTCGTCTACCGCTGGTTCTTCGACGGTGACGGTGTCCTCTACCGCAACGGTGACAGAGAAGCCCTCTAACGCCCCTGATTGTGCCGCCGGTGCCCTCAAGATTGAGGCCCAGGTGGGTCGTCCTAATGTGGCGCAGGGTAATAACCTGCCGCTCATTATGAAGATCACCAACACGTCTAAGAAGGCGTGTAAGGCTGAATTGGGTGCCGCCCACCAGCGCTACGAGGTCTACACCATGAAGGCGAACCGTCCGGTGTGGAAGTCGGAGATCTGCTACACCTCCGCCGAGAACCGCAAAGAGGTACTGGATCCGGGGGAGACCCGCCGCTTCACTGTGAATTGGGAGGGCACCCGCCAGAATGCCGACGGTAACTGCTCCGCGCAGGCTGCCCCGGCTGGTCCGGGTGCTTATAAGCTCTACACTTTGCTGAATGCACAGATGGGTGAGCCAGCTACCTTCAATGTGGTTCCCGCGGGCGAGGATGATACTGCGGTGGCGGAGAACGGCGAGGACACCGCCACCCCGTCTACGTCTGCCACGACGAAGAAGAGTACGCAGAAGCGCACCACGCAGAAGTCTACCCGCGGCTCTCATCCGACCCACTAGCAAGCAGCCCTGCTCCGGGTAGCGACGTCACTCCTTTTCGCTTTCCGCTAGAAGTCTACCGATGTATTAAAAGTGCAGGTCAGGCACGTGGTAGAATGGGGCGGTTGAAAGGGGAATACACCACATGGAATTTAACGTCGGAGACGTCGTCGTCTACCCCCACCACGGGGCAGCCCAAATCGTCGAAATCGAAACTCGCACTCTTAAGGGAGAGCCCACCGAGTACCTGGTACTTCATATCCAGCAATCCGATCTCGTCGTTCGCGTCCCGCGCAAGAACGTAGAAGAGGTTGGCGTTCGGGACGTCGTTGATGCGGATGGCCTAGAGCGGGTCTTCGAGGTGTTGCGTACCCCCCATGTGGAAGAGCCCACCAACTGGTCACGACGTTACAAGGCCAACCAGGAAAAGCTGGCCTCTGGTGACGTCAATAAGGTGGCTGAAGTGGTCCGTGACCTCTGGCGGCGCGAGCAGGATCGCGGGCTGTCCGCAGGCGAAAAACGCATGCTTTCGAAGGCCCGCCAAGTCCTGGTCGGTGAACTTGCACTAGCGGCAGGCTCGGAAGACGCCGATCGTGACGACCAGATCAACGCCATCCTGGCCGAGGGCGAGCGTGCCCGTCAGGCCGTTGCTGACGCCGAAAAGGAAGTAGCAGAGAAGAAGTAATACGTAGGAGAATGACGGGTCTGGAATGTGTACCGCTACCGGGCGCGTCGCTGGCTCCTCTGATCACTTCCACTGCATAACTTGATACCCCATTTCGCTACCGACTGTTCCTAAGGAGCCCCTCGTTTAGAGGAGAGTAAACTTTATGGTTGAATCTGCATCAAGCCGGAAAGATGGGAAGGTTGTCGCCATTGTTGCTGCCGCTGGCGCAGGACATCGTCTCGGCGCTGACCTTCCCAAAGCCTTCGTCCGCGTAGGCGACTACACCTTGCTGCAGCATGCGCTGCGGCGTATAGACGCCAGTAGCGTCGTTGATGAAATCATCATCATGGCCGCCTTTGAGATGTGCGCTACCGCCCAAGAACAGGCACGCGAGCTGTCCCTATCCACTCCTGTGCGAGTTTTCCCCGGGGGCGTACTCCGCTCTGACTCCATCTATGAGGGCCTCAGATACGTTATGCGTGACGATGCCGAAGAGATCGTCGGGGTCGTCCTCATTCACGACGCCGCCCGCTGCTTCGCCCCCACCGAGCTGTTCACAGAGGTTGCGGAAAAGGTTCGTGCTCTCATGGCGGGAGACGCCGCCGCTGGTGTCATCCCCGTCTTACCTATGGTCGACACTGTGAAAATGGTGGATAGTGCAGATAACGTCCTGGGAACCCCGGACCGTACGCGCCTCCGCCGAGTGCAAACACCGCAGGGCTTCGACGCTAAACTCTTGTGGACAGTCCACCAGGCTGCCAAGAAGGAAGAGCTCACTACCACAGATGATGCCACCTTGCTGGAGAAGTACCAACTGGGGGTCACCACTGTGCCGGGGAGCGAAAAGGCCTTCAAAATCACCACTCCCACCGATCTACGCCTCGCCCAGCTGCTGCTAGAAGAGGATTGCGAAGGATAACCCTCTATGGAGAATGCGAACTGGCGCAACTTCTTTCCCCGTGTCGGAGTAGGCACCGACGCCCACAAAGTGGAACCGGGGCGAGCCTGCTGGATGGCCGGCTTGCACTTCCCCGACGATGATGGATGCGCCGGGCACTCGGACGCCGACGTAGTCGTCCATGCGCTCATCGACGCTCTCCTCTCCGCCGCCGGCATCGGGGATCTCGGCACCATCTTCGGTGTTGGGCGTCCCGAATACGACAACGTCACCGGGGAGCGGCTCCTCACCGAAACCCGTGAACTCCTCGCCGACAATGGCTGGGTGGTGCTCAACGCTACAGTTCAGATGGTGGGTAACCGCCCCAAGATGGGCCCACGCCGACTGGAAGCAGAACAGGTGCTCACCGACATCCTCGGTGCCCCCGTCTCTGTCCTTGCCACCTCCACCGACAAGCTCGGCTTCGCCGGTCGTGGAGAAGGTGTGGGGGCCGTCGCCACCGCACTCGTTATGCCTAACGAGTATGCCCAGGCGGTCTCCCACGTAATCGCCGACAATCTGGGAGTGGAGTTAGATGACCGCGTTGATGCCGCACTCGATGAGTAAGCTCACCCCACGGTAAACACCCCAGAAAGTGTCTTTACGCGGCAGATTCCTCTAAAATTAACCGCGTGACCTTGCGACTTTATGACACTGCTAGCCGAACCGTCCGCGACTTCGAGCCCATCACACCCGGGCACGTCTCCATCTACTTGTGTGGAGCGACGCCACAAACCTACCCGCACATTGGCCATGTGCGCTCTGGTGTAGCATTCGACATTCTCCGTCGTTGGTTCCTCGCAAAAGACAACGACGTCGCCTTTGTTCGCAACATCACCGACATTGACGACAAGATCCTCACCAAGGCCGCCGAAAACGGCCGTCCGTGGTGGGAATGGGTGTCTACCTTTGAGCGCGAGTTCACCAAGGCCTACGACATGCTGGGTGTACTGCCCCCCTCCGTTGAGCCGCGCGCTACTGGACACGTTACCCAAATGGTGGAGTACATCCAGCGCATTATTGACGAAGGCTACGCCTACGCCGCTGACGGTAACGTCTACTTTGACCTTGCCAAGTGGTCCAGGGACCCGAAGGGCGACTACGGTTGTCTTTCCGGACAGAAGATTGATGACATGGAAGAGGGCGGCTCTGCCGGCACCGGCAAACGCTCCCATCTCGACTTTGCTCTCTGGAAGGCAGCCAAACCCGGCGAGCCTAGCTGGCCCACTCCGTGGGGGCCGGGACGTCCCGGCTGGCATATCGAGTGCTCCGTCATGTCTACCGCCTACCTTGGCGCCGAATTCGACATTCACTGTGGTGGACTGGATCTACAGTTCCCCCACCACGAGAACGAGATTGCCCAAGCGCACGGTGCGGGCGACGGCTTCGCCCACTATTGGCTCCATAATGGGTGGGTTACCATGTCCGGGGAAAAGATGAGTAAGTCTCTCGGCAACACCCTCTCCATCCCCAATATGCTGGAGAAGGTGCGCCCGGTGGAACTGCGCTACTACTTGGGCTCCGCCAACTACCGCAGCATGCTCGAATACTCGGAGGAGGCGCTGCAGGAAGCCGCCGTCGGCTACCGCCGTATTGAAGCGTTCCTCCAGCGGGTAGTCGGTCGCACCGGCAGCGAACCCCAGATAACCACCTGGACTGCCGCATTCGAGCGGGCACTCGACGATGATCTTGGCGTGCCTGCCGCTCTCGCCGAAATCCACACCCAGGTGCGGGCCGGAAACGCCGCCCTGGAAGCTGGGGACCAGCAGCGTGCCCACGAGGTCGCTGGTACCGTCCGTGCTATGGCAGATGTGCTGGGTATTGACCCGTTGTCAGAGCAGTGGCGGGATAGCAGCACGTCCACCAGCGCTCGCGCCATGGAGGCGCTGGATGTGCTGGTGGAAGCAGAACTTGATCGACGTGCCGCCGCCCGTGCAGAGAAGAACTGGGCAGTCGCCGATGAGGTGCGCGATCGCCTCAATGAGGCTGGCATTGTCATTACCGATACGGCAGCTGGACCCGAATGGTCCCTGCAGGAGGAGAAGTAAATGGCAGGCAACTCTGGGCGCCGTGGCGCCGTACGCCGCGCTGGCACCAAAAAAGGCCAGGTCAAGGGGTCTGGTGGGAAGGGGCGCCGGGCTCTGCAGGGCCGGGGTGCCACCCCCAAGGCACAGGATCGGCACTGGTACGCCGATAAGCAGCAACGGGTCGCCCGCAAGCGACAGGTCGGGCAGCGTCGCCGCAACGTCAATGTGCGAGACCTGCCGGAAATGGTGCTAGGCCGCAACCCGGTGTTGGAGTGCCTGCGGGCAGAAGTCCCCGCCACTGCCCTGTACATAGCACAGGGCACCAGCAACGATGATCGCCTCACTGAGGCCATCAACACCGCCAAGACGCTAGGTCTGCCCATTCAGGAAGTGTCCCGCAAGGAACTCGACCGCCTCTCCGAGAACGGCATGCACCAGGGCATTGCTCTGGAGATTCCGCCCTACGAGTACGCTGACCCCGCCGAGCTTATCGACATTGCCCGCGAGAAGGGGGAAGCACCGCTCATTGTGGTGCTCGACAACATCACTGACCCGCGTAACCTGGGCGCGGCCGTCCGTTCCACTGCTGCTTTCGGTGGGCACGGGGTGGTGATCCCGGAGCGCCGGAGTGCCTCCATGACGGCCGTGGCCTGGCGCACCTCCGCCGGTACCGCCGCCCGCCTACCCGTGGCACGTGCGACCAACCTCACCCGTACAGTGCAGGCCTTTGCCAAGGCAGGCTGCCAGATTGTGGGGCTGGATGCAGGTGGTGACGCGTCCCTGGACACCTACGATGGCACCGGTCCCGTGGTGGTGGTGGTCGGCTCCGAGGGGAAGGGGATTTCCCGCCTCGTGTCGGAGAACTGCGACTCCATTATGTCCATTCCGATGGCCAGTAATGTGGAGAGTTTGAATGCCTCCGTGGCCTGTGGTGTGGTGCTGTCGGAATTTGCCAGGCAGCGGCGTCAACAAACCCCGACCAGCTAACCCAGACCACGGCCGCCGCGCAACGGCGGCGCTTCCGCTACGCTTTGTTCGGAATAGCTCGGCAAATGAGGTAGATCAGGAAGCTTAGGAAGGTCACAAAGACCGACATGGGCACACCCGGGGCGAGTGACAAGAGAATGCCGCCCACTGCCGAAATCTCGGCGAAAACTACCGACAGCAGCACCGCCATACCGGGCCGCTTCGTTACCTGTAGAGCCGCTGCGCCTGGTGTTACCAGCAGGTTGAGCACCAGCAGGGCACCCACAATCTGCACCCCTTCTGCGGCGACCAACCCCACCAGCACCGCAAACACTCCGTTCACCAGCTGTACTGGTACGCCGCGGGATTCGGCCGCATAGTCGTCCACAGACGAGAACAGCAGCGGCCGACCAATCACCAACAGCGTCACCACCACCACGACAGTCACTGCCACGAGAGTGGTCAGATGACTCTCGGAGACACTCACAATTTGGCCGGTGAGCAGCGAGAACTGGCTTCCCGTGCGGCCAGGGTAGAGGTGAAGGAAGAGGACGGCCAGACCCAGCCCAAAGGACAGTACCACCCCAATGGTGCTATCGCGCTCATGCGCCTTCTTCCCCATAATGCCGAAAATCAGGGCGGCGATCACCGAGCCCACAATGGCACCCACCCCGACGGATGCACCAATGAGGAGTGCTGCCGCCGCGCCGGTTAGGGCCAGTTCGGAGGTGCCATGGACGGAGAAGGACATCTGCCGCATCACAATGAATGGGCCGATAAGTCCAGAGATGAGGCCCAACAGTACCGCTGCGATGAGGGCATGCTGGACGAAATCGTAGGCGAGGAGGTGACTCGTCACCGACCAGTTGACAAAGCCGGAAAAGAAGGTGCTCAACTCATTCATGGGTCGCCTCCTCGGTACCCACAACCACAATCTGGCCCGCCACGCGCGCCACAGTGATGGGGGAACGGTAGAGCGCGGTGAGCGTCTCCGATGTCATCACCTCGTCGACCGGGCCACTACGATGCCCGGCATCCGTCAAGTAGAGCACTCGATCCACATAGGGAAGGATCGGGTTGATTTCGTGGGTGACGAAGAGGACCGATGTGTGGTGTTCGCGAGCCTGCCGCACGATCAGTTCGACTACCCGTTTCTGCTGGGTGAGGTCCAGGCTCAACAGTGGCTCGTCACACAGTAGTACTGACGGGTTGGAGACAAATGCTTGGGCTGCCCGGATACGCTGCTGCTCGCCGCCGGACAGTGTACCCACTGCCTGGTCCGCGAACGCTTCTGCACCCACTTCGGCAATGGCCTGGTCCACGAGTTCGCGGTTGCGGCGCCGCGCGAAGAGCCCCGCCCACCCCCACTTGTGGCCATCGATACCCATCTGAATGAGATCTCGACCCCGCATGGGTAGGTCGACATCCAAGGTTCGTTGCTGCGGAATGTATCCTACAGAGGGCAACCCTCGCCGTACCGGTTCGCCGTTGACGAAGGCGGCTCCGCGGGTGAGAGAGGTGAGACCCAGGATGGCGCGCAGGAGGGTAGTTTTTCCGGAGCCGTTGGGGCCTAGGATGGCAATGAATTCGCCGGGTTGGACCTCCAAGTCGAGGTTCGTCCAGAGGGTGCGGGTGTGCGTGTCGCCGGGGCCGGGGTGACGCAGCGGGACGTCAAGGCCGGCCCCGCGCAGAGTAAGGGCAGGGGGTGGGGTCATAGGGCAGTCGCAGGAGGAGTGGGGCGTAGGGTGGGCAGAATGGTGGCGGGTGCTTACTTCACGTCAAGGGCAGTCGCGAGAGCTTCCGCATTGTCGAGCATCCAGGTGGTGTAGTCCTTCTTTTCGGGCAGTGTCTCGGTGAGGTCGACGACGGGGACACGGTTCTTTTCTGCCAGTTTCCGCATCTCCTGGGTGGTGGAGTTAGCGTTTTGCGTATTGAAGAGGAATACGTCCACCTTCTTTCCTGTGATGGCATCGCGCATTTCGGCTACCTGTAGGGCGGACACGTCAGCGCCTTCCTCGATGGCTTCGGCAAAGCCGTGGGGGGTGACGTCCAGCATGTCAGCCATGTCCACAAGGTGAGTGGCGAGAGGTTCAGTCTGCAGGAAGCGAGCGTGGTTAGGCTGCTTCTCGATCTTCTCCAAGACTGCCTTTACCTCGCCGATACGCTGGGCGAAGTGTTCTTCATTGTCCTGGTAGGTGGTCTGGTTGGCGGGGTCAAGTTCGCTCAGTTTTTGGGTGAGATCAGATGCGACATCCTTGGCGACGTCCACGTCGTAGAACACGTGTTCGTTGGGGGCGCCAGGAACATGGTGGTGATGGTGTCCGGCGTGCTCCTCCCCATGAGAGTGTTCGTCGGCATGCTGCTCAACGTGGTCGGCCTCGTTCTCAATGAGCTCATTGTCGCGGTCCGGTTCGCCGTCGACTTTGATATCGCCTTCCAGGAAACTGTAGGCGTTGATGATCTTCTTCTGGTCCTGGTCGGCAAGGGCCTTGACGGCGAACTCGTCGTAGCCACCACCGTTCACGATGGCGATGTCAGCATCTTTTAAGGTGGCGATATCTGTGGGGCTTGCTTCGTAGGAGTGTGGGTCTGCGGAGGGGTCCTTGATGATGGAGTGGACGGTCGCATGTTCTCCGGCAATGGCCTGGGCGATGGAACCGTACACATTGGTGCTGGCAACAATACTGATGCCGTCGGGCTCTGTGGAAGAGGCAGTATCGCAGGCGGTCAGACCACCCATGCCCACGGCGGTGGTGAGGGCGAGAAGACCAGTGGTGAGGCGACGGCGGAAGTGGGAGAGATGACCGGACATGTGGTTCCTTTCCAAGAAAGTCTGCACTTCAATGGTAGGTTCCGGAAACATCCCCCACTAATGCGTATCGGCTTATATCTGCTGTTTTGGGTGGCTTTACAGCGGAAAAACCGCCCGTTATCTGGCAACAATTGCGAGGTGGGGCAGGGGCCGTACCGTGTATGCCGACAATAATGAGGACATCTCAGCGTTGCGTATTGTGATGGAGCTCCCCGTCTCTGTGCTGTGAGTTACTCGCCTGTTGCCACTCCGTGGGAACAATCGCTTCGTGGTCGAAATCTGCTCCTAGAATCGATTAAGTCGAGGAATTATGTTAGGGATACTGTAACCATGCCGAAGTCCAAGTCGAAGCGTGCGACCCTCGCCTCTCTCGCTCAGGAATTGAACGTTTCTCGCACTACCGTCTCCAATGCCTACAACCGGCCCGACCAACTGTCGGAAGAACTCCGCATGCGTGTCCTTGATACAGCTAAACGTCTGGGCTATCCGGGCCCAGATCCGGTTGCCCGATCGCTGCGTACCCGCAAAGCTGGAGCCATCGGTCTGCTCCTCACCGAAGAGCTTGCGTTTGCCGTGCGGGACCCAGCCGCTGCCCAGTTCCTCTCCGGCCTTGCCGAAGCTTGTGGTGCACAGGAAAGCGGCCTCACCCTCATTCCTGCCTCCGAAGTAGGCGACCCCAGCCGTGCCGCCAATGTCGTCCATCAGGCGAGCGTCGACGGCTTCGTCATTTACTCGGTGGCAGAAGAAGACCCCTACCTGGAAGCTGTTGTTGCCCGCAATATGCCCATGGTGGTGGTGGATCAGCCGGCGGACCTGGAAGGCATCCCTACTGTCTCCATCGATGACTATGTCGCCATGAAAATGCTGGCGGACCATATCTTTGATCTCAGGCACAAACAGGTAGCGATCCTCAGTATTCGTCTTAACCCGGTGCGCCACAATGGCACAGTGTCTGCAGAGGATGCTCGCGCTGCGCGGATGCATGTGCAGGCTTCCCGTATTAGCGCGGTGCTTGACTCTGCTGCCGAACATGGAATCGATGCGGACGATGTGGTGATCTTTGAAAGCTTCGAAAACAACTACGCTTCGGGTGGCCTTGCCACAGCGGAAGTGTTGAAGGCACACCCGGAGATTACGGCGTTGCTGTGCACCTCTGATGTGCTGGCAATGGGAGCCATGCAATACGCCCATAATGAGGGTATTTCTGTGCCCGCAGAGCTCACCATTACTGGCTTTGACGGTATTCCGGAGGCTATCGAGCGGAAGTTCACCACTGTTGTGCAGCCATCGGAGCGGAAGGGCCTGCGTGCGGGTGAACTGTTGTTCGCCAGTGAGCATGGACCGGTGGAATCGGAATGCCTGGAGTGTCGTTTCCAGGTCGGAGAAACGTCGGCTCCTCCACGCGCCTAGCGAGTAGTGTCCTCACACCTACTCGCCTAGCTAGACAGAAAACCCCGCAGGCAGAGGGCCGCGGGGTTTTCTTTGTTGTGTGAGTTTCTTTTTCTCTACCGTCCGGGGACGGTAGCAACGATGCGTTTCACAGTGCGGTTACGCACATTCTTGCGATGCTGCTTCCGGTCTTTCTTGGTGAAGTGCTCGTCGGCGAAGCGGTCGCGCTCCTCGCAGAGGTAGTCGATGGCCGCTGCGGCAATGAGCTCATTGTCCACCCGGTACTGTGCTGCTGTCTCGCCCTCACCCACTTTGACTGTGATGATCTCGGTGGTTGGGGAGGCGAGGCGGGCCGGCAGGCCGGTGAAGATGTGTTCGTCGGTGATGTCATCGCCCAGGTAGAGAACAGCGTCCGCGCCATTTCCCCAACGCTTCGTGATGGATTCCAGTGCCGCATCCTTTGTGGCGTTGATGACAGTGAACTCGGATACCATCTTGCCGTGAGTCAGGGTAACGCCGGGGATGGCTGCCAGTTGGTCTTCTAAGGCAGCAACCTGCTCGGCAGCTTTTGCAGGTCTGATAGCTGTGCGGGTGTGGAGGGCTACAGCATACTTCTTCTCCTCGACATGGGAGCCGTGGATGAGCTTGGATGCCTGTTTCACTTCCTCGGTGAGGCGTTTGAGGAGTTCTTCCTGTTCCTTGCTGAGATCGCTCTCTTCATCGGAGATTTCCGCACCGTGCGAACCTACCAGGGTGACTTCGCGACTTACCGGAGCCACCTTGCGGAGGCTGGCAAGGTCTCGACCACTGACAATGGCGGCCTTGGTGTGGGGAACATCTGCGAGAATTTCCAGGGCTTCCAGCACGCCCGGGATGGGGGTGGACTTCTTCGGGTTGCTCACCAGTGGGGCGAGAGTGCCGTCGAAGTCGGTGGCGACGAGCAGGTGTCGACGGGTGGCTGCCTGGTCGAGGGCGGTCATCAGCGGAATCGGAATGGATTGCTTGGCGTTGTTGAGGGCTTCTTCATCCCTTTGAGACTTCACGGTGTGGAAACCGGGGGCCCAGAAGGCGAGGATGATCGCGGTGACGATCTGGATGATGGCAAGCACGATAGCAGCCCACATTTGGCCATCGACAAAGGCGGTTTGCGCGTCGTTCACCAGTTTTCCAGCGAGCTGCTGCGTCATTGGGTTGTGGGAAAGCTGTTCGGCGACGGATTGGGCGCCGGCAAGACCGCCGGTGATGGCGTCGTGCGCTTTGGCGCCGCTACCCGGTTGCCCTGCCCCCATCTGTGCTGCCATGTTGAGCGAGTCACGCACCTTGTTGGCGATGCTCGTCACCTGGTCGCTGTAGAAGGTGGTGAGGAGTGAGCCGGTGAGGGCAATGCCGAGGGCGGCGCCGATCTCGCGGGCGGCGTCGTTGACGGCGGAGGCCACACCATACTTCTTCTCAGGGGTTTGCAGCATGATGGCGGTGGTGGCCGGCGCAGCGGTAAGGCCGAGGCCCGTCGCGAAGATGAGCATGTGGGCGGTGATGTACCAGTACCCGGTTTCACGCGTGACACCGATCATCATGAGAAGAGCAGCTGCCAGGATAAGGTGTCCGAAGACGAGTAGCCACTTTTGGCCGATCTTGCGGGTGGCCCAGATGGAGAGGAGGGCGAAGATGATGCAGGGCGGAACCAGCGGTGCCATGGAGAACGCAGATTTGATGGGGCTGTACCCCTGGACGAGCTGCATGAACTGGACCAGTAGGTAGAAGACGCCGAAGGTGGCGGCGAACTGCACGAGGAGGGATAGGGAGCCGGAGCCAAATCCGCGGTTGGCGAAAAGCCGGACGTCCAATAGTGGGTGGTCACACTTCAACTGCCAGGCGATGAAGCCACCGATGAAGGCGATGGCAGCAATGAAGCAGACGATAATGCCGGGGTGGCCCCAGCCTGCTGTCGGGGCTTCGATAAGTCCCAGTACCAGCAGCGCAATGCCGATGGCGGAGAGGACAGCGCCCAGCGGGTCAAAGCGTGGCGGGTTTTTTTCTCTGCTTTCTTCGATGGTGAAGGAGCAGATAGCCATGAGTGCGGCGAAGGCAGCGAGGGCGACGAAGATACCCTTCCATTCAAACTTCAGCAGGATGACGCCGGAGCTCACGAGGCCGAGGACGGCGCCGATGCCGGCGCTAGCACCCCAGATGGCGATGGCGAGGGGACGCCGGCGACTGGGTACGCGGGAGGCCAGGATGGAGAGGGTGGAGGGCATGACGAAGGCGGCGCCCAGGCCAGAGACGGCGCGGGCAGCGATAAGCGCGTTGGCGGTGTCCCACCAGATAGGAATAAGACAGCCGATGGTAAAGACGATGAGGCCGCCGATAAAGACGCCTTTGCGGCCGAATCGGTCGCCGATTGCACCCGCTGGTAGGAGGAGTCCGGCGAGGGCCAGAGTGTAGGCGTCAACAATCCAGGTGAGCTGAGATTGGCTGGCCTTGGCGTCCATGGCGATATCGGGGAGGACGGTATTGAGAGAGGCCATTGCGGCCATGACGAGGACGACACCAAAACATGACACAACGAAAAGCCAGATGTCATCGCTAGTGAACTTATCGGGGTTCCCGATCCGGTAGAGCTCGCGGAGCTCCTCGCGGTTTTTAAACTGGAGCTTCTTCGCGACAGCCTTCTCGCGCTTCGCCTCGAGCGCGATAGCTTTTTCTGGAGTTTGAGATCGCTTCATAGTCGTTTTCTATCGGTGTTATAGTATGGATATTTTCCAGTCGCTTCCAGGTTAACGAAGTGCGTAAGACCTGGCCACGAATTGCTGTCTAGATCGCTGGACCAGGTAATTGTCCGGAAACTTTCATGGTCGCGGGGCACTCTGTGCCCGTCACGTAGGTAGCGTAGGTACCCCTTCCGTTGGGACCGAGTTCCACCCAGGTGCGCACGCAGGTGTTGGGGTGATCGGCGCTAAACGTGGAGGATCCGGCAAGTGCACCGCCCATGGCTGCTACGGGGTCCCCGAGGAGGGGGACGGCAGAGCCGGCTTGGGCAATCTTTTCACCAACCTGTTTTTCGTGTAGTTGCAGGGTTTGTTCGCGGGTCAAGCTAACCACGATGATGAAGGGCTTGATGGGGCCGGGGGGACTCATGATAGGCACGCCGAGCGGGGCGTATTTGCTGTCGAGGTTGGTTTGGGGCAGGACGCTGCCAGGATGGATGGGAGCGGGGTAGGTAACAATGGGGGTAGTGGGAGTGTCTTTGGGAGGAGTGGTGGGACCGGCTGTCTGACTACTGTTGGGGGCGGTCCTGGGCGTGATGCTGGTGCTACTGGAGGGACTGGAGAGGGTGTCGTCTGAGGCGTTGGGAGTAGTGACAGGAGCGGCACCGTCACCGTACTGTCGGTTAGTAGTGGAGGTGACGGTGGAGGATTCCTGGGGGGTGGGGGAGTCGGTGGAGTCGTCGCAGCCACATCCACTCAGCAGGGTGGTGCCGACCAGGGTGGTGGCAACCAGTGCGGTGAGGGGTGCGTGGAAGTGTCGTTGGAGTCGGCCTCCAGAGGTGGGGTGCACGTGGGGGGGCGGAGCTCAACGGCTTGCGGCGATTGTGAAACATGGGACTCCTGAGAATTGGTTGTTAGACCTAATGCTACTGGAGGGGGCGGGTCTCTATGCGCTGTCTGCCCGTTATTTAGCTCTTAAAAATGGGGTCCCGCAGGTGAACTGCAGGACCCCATGCTGAAAAGTTATTTAGACGACGTTGGTGAACGCTTTGGGAAGGAATTGCACGCAACTGGTGCCATCCTCTCGGCTGACTGCCTTGCAGTCGTCTAGGCTGTGTCCCGTTCCCTCGACAACGCCACGCAGAACACCGGCGTGAATCTCGGAGAGCAGGTTACAGCGGATTTTCTCCTCCAGTCCCAGTGGGCAGCTGCCCAGCGTCAGGGTGTTGGTGGAACTGTGCCAGGCCGCGTCGAAGCCCCAGTCTTGAGCGAGCCGCAGGAGCTCGAGGTAGAGCGGGCGTTCCGAGTTGAGGGTGGTTGCCAAGTAACGTCCCATCTCCTCTCCCATTCGGCGGGCCTCCACTTCGGGGATGGGGGAGGTCTCGTCGAGGTGATCGAGCAGCATCACGATAAGGGCGTTGGAGGTGCGACGATCCGGAGTGTCGGCGTCACCCGGAGGCGTCATGTAGGCAATTGCCGGCCGGCCACGCCCAGCATGCGGCACGGTTTTACGGATCAGCAGGCCTGCCTCAACCAGTGCGGCGAGGTGATCTCTGATGGTATTGAGATGAAGATGGAGTTCGTTGGCGATTTCCCGCGGTTGCAGCGGTGCATCTGCCTCTCGGATTGTGTCGAGAATCAGTTTGCGGCGCGGCGGGAGATCATTTTCAGCAGGGTTTGCAGGGTGGAAGGGGTATCCCGGACTCTGCACTGCGCCAAGCTTGGCCATTACCTATTCCTTTAATTGGGTATTCACTTTAGGCGTCGAGTTCTCTGGGAGAGCATCTAAGAACGAACGAGCCCACCGGTTAACATCGTGTGTGAGAACCTGGCGACGGAGCGCCCGCATACGGCGGCGACGATCTTCGTCGGGGTCCGTGAGCGCACTCATAATCGCATCTTTTACACCTTCGATGTCGTAAGGATTACACAAGTATGCGGATCGTAATTCACGAGCTGCACCCGCGAACTCGGATAGTACCAGAGCTCCGTTACCGTTGGTGGTAGCCGCTACATATTCTTTGCATACAAGATTCATGCCGTCTTTCAGCGGAGTCACGAGCATGACATCCGCACTGCGGTACAGTGCCAGCAGCTCTTCAAATCCAGCTGATTGATGCAGGTAAGATACCACGGGTTTGCCGACGGCACCGAACTCGCCGTTAATGCGAGCTACCTTCTCCTCCACTCGGGAGCGCAACTCCCGGTAGGCGTCTACGCGCTCGCGGCTGGGGGTGGCCATTTGCACGAAGACGAACTTGTCAGGATCAATCCGGCCTTCTTTGAGAAGTTGATGAATTGCTTCCAGCCGTACCTCAATGCCTTTGGTGTAGTCCAGGCGGTCTATACCCAACGCGAGTTTTTCGGGGTTGCCGAGGCTGCGACGCAGTTCCAGACCACGGCGGCGGATGGTCTGTTGGCGGGCAGCGGAGTTGAAACTGGGGGAGTCGATGGAAATAGGGAAAGCGCCGACACGGACGGAGCGGAGTCCGCCTTCACCATCGGGGACGGCTACTTCACCATAGTGGCCTGGGGTGTTGATTTGGCCGCGGGTGATGGCGTGCTTGCGGCGGACAAAGGTGAGCCGCTGGAAGTTGACGGCGTCGTGGGGTAGGTGGAAGCCCACCAGGTCCGCACCGAGTAGGCCGTCGATGATGTCATCACGCCATGGCAGCTGGTCGAAGAGTTCTAGCGGTGGGAAGGGGATGTGGAGGAAGAAGCCGATGCGGACGTCGGGGCGGAGTTCCCGCAGCATTTGGGGAACTAGCTGCAGTTGGTAGTCGTTCACCCAGACCATGCCGTTGGGGGCGGCGACTTCGGCAGCTCGTTCGGCGAAGCGCCGGTTCACTTTCTGGTATCTCTGCCACCAGTCTTCCCGGTAGGTCGGGGGGACGATGCAGTTGTGGTAGAGGGGCCACAGGGTGTCGTTGGAGAAGCCTTCGTAATATTTCTGGACTTCGTCGGTACTGAGCGCGAGGGGGACGACGGTGCTGCCGTTCTGTTCGAAGGGTTCGGGGGCTGCGTCGGGGACGCCTGGCCAGCCGATCCAGGCACCGTGGTTTTTGCGGAGGATGGGTTCGAGGGCGGTGACGAGTCCACCGGGGCTGCGCTTCCACTCTTGGGAGCCGTCCTCATTGGTGACGAGGTCGGTGGGGAGCCGGTTGGCAACGACGAGAAAGTCGGCACACTTTGTGGCGTCGACGTGCTTGACGTCAGCGACATCGACGGTGTTTTGGGAGCTTTCTACGGTTTCGTTCTGCTCGTTAGTGTCCGCCATAGTTACTCCTCTGAGTCGGACAGTCCCACTCCAAGCATGTTCATGAGTTCGAGGCTTTCCTCGGGGTTCTCCGCGTAGCCGGCGACGACGCGGCGAGCACGACGAGCTGTTTCCTCTTCCAGAGGGCCATAGTTGTCGTGGTTGGTACGCGTGATATCGCTAGTCTTCGGAGGCATAACACTTTCCTTAGATGAGTGTGTAATTAATTACATGGTAGGTGAGCGACTTGCTTTTTCCCAGCGGGTAGAAAGAGTTCGTGAAATTCCTGTCTCACGGGTTTTATCCATTAAGATGGGGAAAGCCTTGCTAGAGTGGCGCAATTGGTAGCGCACCCGACTTGTAATCGGAAGGTTGCGGGTTCAAGTCCCGTCTCTAGCTCCACAAATAATAACGCCGTGGGGCGCTCCTTCTCGTGGAGCGCCCCACAGTCGTGTGGCCACTGTGATGCTGTCTGGAGCGTGTCGGCTTAGGCGGCGGGTGTGCCGGGAGTGGTGTTGGTGACTTCCGCGGTGTCAGAGGCGGATCCGGTGGACGTACCCGTCGTGGTGGGCTGCGGCGACTGTTGTACAAGGAGTTGCTTGCACTCGGAGAGATTTTCGATGCGCTCGCGGGTCTTCTTGTCGCCCATGCCGATGGCGGAGGTGGCTTTGGAGACAGCCTTGGAGTAGCGATCGTAGACGCTCTTCAGTGCGGCTGCCAGCTCATCCATTTCGGCCTGGGTGCGGATGGGGTGAGCCCGCAATTGTTCGGCGCGCTCGGTAAAGACCTTGTCGCCTTCGCGCAGCACATCCACCAAATTCTGCAAATCCTTCTTCTGTTTTTCGGAACCGTTCATCATCACCGAGCTGGCGCTGAGTTGCAGGGCAGCGTCACGGAAGTCGGCTGCTTGCCGTTCTAGGGTGGAGCGCAGCCGGTCGAGATACTTCTCGGTGCTTTCCCCTTTTTGAATGCTGATGGCGTCGGCGTCCGCCACGATGGTGTTGTGGGCAGGGCAGAAGCTGGTCCAGAATCCGAGGATGGAGTTGGACGGCAGAGCCTCGGGGGTCTCCCGGCTGCCTGGACGGTTATCGACGAAGGTGGTGATCGCCAGGATGAGGATGATGACGAGTCCGAAGGAGAGACCAGCGAAGATCTTCTTGCGCCGGGCGGAGCGATATTCGGAAGATTCTTCCTTCGGTGCCGCGTCTTGTGCCGGGGCAGGGGAGGGGACTGCGGGCCGTTCGGTGGGCGTGTCCAGCTGCGGGCCGTTCGGCTGGACGGGGGGCTGTGCTGGAGTTGTCATGATTCCTCGGTGATCGTGGGTACACAGTAGTGGGGGATGATGGTGTCCGCTGTCCTTAGCTTAGAGGAAAGGACAGCATTCGGACAGTGCACGGATTCGCTTAGTGGCGGCAGGTGAGCCTGTCCCCAGGCGGGTGAGCCCCACCGTCAATTGATCACCATAAATAAGATAAATGTTTTTTAGTTGGTGAGTTGATACGTAGAGGTCAGGCATGCGATGGGCCTGTTGGGCGCTGGGGATAGGGGCGGCGGAGATAGCTTGGATGGCTTGGCGGTGGGCTTCCAGAATCTCCTCGCGACCATGTCGTTGGTGCAGAGTGGGGTGTTGGAAGGGGAGTGCTTCCAGGGCATTTTCCGCGTTCCGAAGTTGTGTTTGGTTCTGCTGGTAGATGGTGACGAGGACTTCATTATCTAGGTCGACGATGGCGGCACCGCGAGCGGGGCGTTGGGCGACGGCATTGCCGATAACGCGTTGGTAGCCGCGGCAACTGGTGGCCCACCACTGGTAGAGCTCTGCATCGCTGAGGCCGTCCCCATCCATGGTGACAACTACCCCCGCGCCGATGATGAGCGCGACGAGAGAAACGCCTAGGAAGATGCGCCGGCAGGGCCGCCGCCGGCTCCGCGAGGAGCGGTCGCCGTTGCGCCGGGCTCGGCACCGGCTATTTGGGAGGGAAGGTGGGGTGTTGCGGCGGGACACGTTTTTAGCCTAGGCCTTGAGTGTGGTTGAGCAAAGGAGAGAAAAGGGGGGGCAGCTCTCGGGTGAGAGCTGCTCCCCCCTGTGGAGGTTGTGTCTGCGCGGGTGACCTGCTACTTCAGGATGGCGCGCGGGCCGTAGACTCGCGGTGGGTTGACGCAGGAGCGGAGGCCTTCGGATAGCGGGCAGAAGTGCAGCGGTGACTTCAGCTGGTAGTTCTGAGGAACACCACCATTCTTGGCGATCTGGCGGAAGGCGGCCGGGCCGTCGGTGGGCTTGCGCTTGAGGGTGGGGTCCTTCAGCACGTCAACGGTGTAGAGGCCGAAGCGGGAGTCGTACTGTCCCCACTCGTAGTTGTCGGTGATGGACCAGTAGTTGTAGCCGACTACGGGGTAGCCGTCAGCAACTGCACGCTGGATCCAAAAGACGGTGTCGTTTAGCCAGTCGCCCTTGGTAAAGCCGTCGGGGCGGTGTCCGTTGTAGCTGGGGATACCGTTTTCCACGATGTAGACGGGTTTGTCGGGGAAGGCTTCGGAGAAGTGCTGGATGGCGAAGTAGATGCCTTCCGGTTGAGGATCGATCTTGTCGAATTGGGAGGTAGCACCGTGGATGGCGGAGAGGTTCGAGAGCGCGACGGTGTAGTAGTAATCGATACCGACGAAGTCGAGTTCCTTTTCCACTGGCTTGAAGAAGAATTGGTCTGCAGCGGAGGTGACGAAGGGCAGGTAGGCTTCGTTGGAGCCGATGCGGGCGCGTTTGTCGTACTTCTTGATGGTGTTGTATGCGATCTTGTGGGCTGCCTGCACGTTCTTCATGAAGGGGGCCATGTCGGCACGGGTGATGTTACCAATCTCCACTTCGTGGCCGAAGAACACGAGCGGTTCGTTGAAGGTAATCCACATAGTGCCGTTGCCGGAGTAGCGTTTGGCGAGGAAGTTAACGAAGCGCTCGTAATCCTGCAGGGTTGTCTTGTTCATAAAGCCTCCCTGGTCCTGTACCCAGCCGGGATACACATAGTGAACGGTGGTGATCATCGGAGTCATGCCGTGCTTGCGCATGGTCTTGATGACATCGTCGTAGTAGTGGATCTCTTTCCAGTTCCACTGACCCTTCTTCGGCTCGATACGCGACCATTCCATGGAGATACGGAAAGTGTTGAGTCCCATCCAAGCGGCGTTGCCAAGGTCTTCCTTGTAGCGGTGCCGGAAGTCCGTAGCGTTCTTCACCGGGTTGACCTTCGTGGGGTCTTTCTTGGATTCGCAGTTGATGTAGCGCAGCCAGTTGCTGTCGTAGTTGCTACCTTCCACCTGGAAGCCGGCAGTGGCGGACCCCCAGTAGAATTTGTCCCAACCCTTGGTGACGTCCTTCGGGGCGGCCGCGGAAGGGGCGGCTGCAGAGGGGGCGGCAGTGGCGAGGGGGGCAGTCAGCAAGGCTACGGTAGCGACGGCGGTGACGATCTTCGTGGAAAGCGAGTGCAGCTTCATATCCGTTCCTTTGGATGGTGGTGTCAGTGGTGTGACAGTGTCGTTGCTGGATAGTGGAAGGGGTGGGGATGGCCCTCCCCGCTCTGCGACGGTGGGAGTGCAGCACTACTGGTGCGGGGTAGCGGGGCGGAAGTGGCAGACTGCTGCCCCGAGAATGTGGCAAGGTAGCTCCGACTTTAACGTTAAAGAATTGGTGACGTGCGGTTGTTTCCATGGATTGCCAGCTTTAGAGGTATCCAGCGAATTCCCAGCGATGTCCTAGAAAGTGTGCAGGTGCACTCGGCACAATGAATACATGACTGCTGCAGACAATGGTGGTTTCCCCGACTACACCGGTACCAAGATCCTCGTCGTCGACGATGAACCCTCCATCGTCGAACTCCTCATGGTGAGCCTGAAGTACCAGGGTTTCGACGTTGCCATGGCATCTTCGGGCGAAGATGCCATGGCTGTAGCTCGCCGTTTCCGCCCCGATGCGTTCATTCTCGACATCATGATGCCGGGCATGGACGGATTCCGGCTGCTCTCGCGCCTGCGAGAAGACGGCCACGATGGCCCCGTCCTCTTCCTCACCGCCAAAGACGGAGTTGAGGACCGTGTCCGCGGCCTCACGTTGGGAGCCGACGACTACGTCACCAAACCCTTCAGCCTCGAAGAGGTCATCGCACGCCTCCGCACCATCCTGCGGCGCAGCGACCGCAGTTCCCTCGGACAGGTCAGCAACCACCTCACCTTTGCCGATATCGAACTCAACGACGAAACCCATGAAGTGTGGAAGGCTGGCCAGCTGGTGGAGCTCACCCCTACCGAATTCGCTCTCTTGCGCTACTTTATGGTCAACGCCGGCGTGGTGCTCTCCAAGGCCCGCATCCTCGACAACGTCTGGGACTATGACTTCAACGGAGATGCGAATGTTGTGGAGTCCTACATCTCCTACCTGCGCAAAAAGATCGATACTGGAGATGTGAAATACCTGCATACGCTGCGCGGAGTTGGCTATGTCCTACGCGAACCA
>QWCE01004711.1_pt1 | contig 48787 bp, 31 predicted proteins | sample 1972531 | NCBI WGS metagenome assembly QWCE01 (sample SAMN09866716, study PRJNA288562) | Human gut metagenome isolate term4_stool, whole genome shotgun sequencing... | reverse complement strand
TGGCGATGATCCAGATTTATTAAAAGATTTGGACCAAAAAAAGATAGCAGAAGCTGTTAGAGAAAATTCTTTGAAATTAAAAGATTTTGTAAAATATACAATGAACGATATGGTTTCATGGCTTGTAATTGCCTATCCGACAAAAAAATGGGCAAAGAAAATTTTCCCAGACCTTACCGAAGAAAAAGCAGTAGACAAATTATGGGAAGTAATTTTTGATGTGAGCCGTGTTGATGAAGATTGGGAAAAAACCAAAAAAAATTGGAATGACCATATAAACTTATTAAATGAAAAAGCAGAATTTTTAAATTCTCATCAATTTGATGAAGTTCATTACACATCAAAAAATGGAACAGATTTGAGAGTAAAATTGCCAAAAAATCACATTTGGATGTCAGCATCATCAAAAAATGAAAAAGGCGATTTATTTTTGCCAAATATTCCAACAGAAGAAGTTTTCACTTCCCCACAATTTGACGGAGTTGATGGAAGGCTTGTTGCTGTAAAACCACTCGTTTATAATGGGGTAATAATAAATAATTTCGAATTTACATTTGAAAAGGGAAAAGTTGTAGATTTTAAGGCAGAAGAAGGCTACGATACCTTAAAAGAAATGCTAGAATCAGACAAAAACGCAAAATATTTGGGAGAAATTGCCCTAGTTCCTTACGAATCTCCAATTTCAAAATCAAATATTTTATTTTTTAACACCCTTTTTGACGAAAACGCATCATGCCACTTCGCCCTTGGAAAAGCCTACCCAACAACTGTAAGAGGCGGAACAGAAGTTGAAGACAAGGACCTTCACAAAATCGGCCTAAATGATTCCCTAATTCACGAAGATTTTATGGTAGGAGCAAAAGATTTAAATATAAAAGCCTACAAAGACGGGGAAGAATTTGATGTCTTTGTTGATGGAAATTGGGCGTAAAATATTTTTTAAATGATTTAATGTAATAGTGAAAAATCAAATTAAATAAATCAGATTTTCAAATATATAATGAAAACATATTGAAAATAAAATTAAAAGATGTAAAATAATATTAAACATGGAGTCGAATATACCATGACCAATTAAAAAGACAGGAGTGACGGCTCCTGTCTTTTTATGTGCTAATTACCGTTTTTAATATACCTATCTAGCCGCTTGCTGATATAATTTGCTATTATACCAGCTACGATAGATATAATCATAGAGTCGAATTTTTCCATAACCTCACCTCCCAACTGTTAACAGTTTGGGTACGATAACATCTTTATTATATCATTTTGAAAAATCTTAAACTATTAAATTGAAAATATTATAAAAACTTATATAATAATATTGAGCATGGATTCGAGAATTATACCATGACATACAAAAAAGACAGGAGTTACCGCTCCTGTCTTTTTTAGGCTAATTATCGTATTTTGAATATCTATCTAGCCATTTGATAACATAATGAGCTAATATGTTAGCTGCGACAGATATTATTATAGATTCGAGAAAATTCATGACTTCACCCCTCACTGTTACCAGTTTGGGTACGATAACATCTTTATTATATCATTTTGTTTATTATTTTATTTTAAATTCTAAGCAAAAACCCTAAAACTTTACAACTTGCAAAAACAAGGTATTATAATATACGAAGAACTGTTGTAAAACGGTGGTTGCCGATTTTTGTCGGTAGTTTTTATCTGATTCGTGGAAGTTGAACCTTGCCAAATAAGTGCCTGATGTGGGATTTATTTGACCTTAAATTCTTCTATAAGCTCAGAGTTTTTACAAGAAAAAATAATCTAAACAAAAAAGCATCAACACCAGCCGAAGATTGCGCGATTAGTTATTACTAAGACAGCAGTCTTTTTTGTTTTGCTAATCGCCAGATTAGGAGTGAAAATTTATGCTCAGAAAATTTCTGAGAAGTTTAGAAGTTACGAAAAAAGAATTTTTGATTATTTCCCTAGGTTGTTTAGTTATGGCATTTGGAGTTATAAATGTCCACGAACAAGCACAAATAACCGAAGGAGGAGTTTTGGGACTTGGCTTATTTTTGAAAAAGGCTTTTAATATGAACCTTGCAACAATAATGTTTGCAGTATTTTATTGGATATTTGATTTTATTGGACCAATAATTCCAAGTCTTTACGATATGCCATTAATGGCAGCAATATTTGGTGGAATATTTATAGGATGTGGCTGTGGAATAGCAGTTACAGCAGGCGGATGTGCAGGAGGCGACGACGCCTTGGCAATGACAATTTCCAAAAAAACAAAATGGCCAATATCAAGAGCCTACTTGTTTACAGATTACGTAGTTCTTGCCCTTTCTTTAATATACATCCCAATGAACCACCTAATATATTCATTTTTGACAACAATTATCTCATCATTTTTGATAGGACAATTCGAATTAAAAATGGAAATTCCAGCCTGGCAAGTATGCCAAGGAAATTTAAATCATGCAAAATCTTAATTTAAAAAGGATATTTCAAAGTATCAAGTATTTTGAAATATCCTTTTTTATTTCTTATTTTATATAAAGTTTAAATAAAGATAAAAGAATCTTTTTATCATATTTAATTATATACGCCCAATTAAAGTCAATCATAAATAAAAAATCGAGTAGCGCATAAATGCACTACTCGCAAAACATTTGTTTTCAATTCGTAATAATATTATAGTTCCTAGCCTCTAAAATGTCAATTATTCCTTTTAAAAATCGATAAGTTTGTTTTATAACTGGGGATGATCTATATAGATTAGAATTTTTAATAATCCTTCCATCAAATAATTTCTTAATACTTTCTATATTTTTATACCTTAACTCATCACTTTTAATCAGTTCTTCAACTGCAATAAGTAATGAGGCAAAATCTTGCACAGATTTATTTCTAAGCCTGTTTTGTATAGTACGTCTTTTTGTATCTATTAAAATATCTTCTAATTTTTTGACTAAATTACTATTGTAATATCCAGTCCTATCATATAAATCGTAAATTACACAATTGTTGTGAGCGGCAGCATTTCTAATATTTTTAACATTATAGAGAAGTCCAGATTCAAAGTCGCAAAAAGAATTAATATTACAGTAATATTTATAGAAATTTACAAATTCTCCAAATGGTATTACTTCTAAGAAAACCCAAATAGGATAAAAAGGATGATTATATTTTTGAAGTAACTTTTTTGTGTATGGTGTTTCTCTTCTATACTCAATTTCCGATAGTATTCTAGGGTATTTATGAAAATAATCCAACACAATTTCGAATTCATTTATATTTCTTTCTTGCATATCTTTTAATATATTAACCTTTAGTGAATGCTCTACAGCAAGACTTGCGTTTAATATCCATTTTTTAATATACATATCTATTGTTGATAAATCTTTTAAAGCTAAAAAATCAAGTCCTACATATTTATTATCATGTTTATAAAAATTTGTTTTATAAGCAGTAAGTTTTACATAATAATTATGCTTTTCTAAAAATTCTTCCGCTTCTTCTTCGCTATAAAATTTAAAAGTGATTCCTTTTTCATCTCTTAATTTCCTTATTAGTTCATTAGTTTCTAAAATATAGACCACCTCCTAATTAAAAAATATTTTTAAATTATTATACCTTAATTATATATATTTTTTTGAAAATAAATAACTAAATATTAAGAGTAAAATTTAATAATAGGAGGAATTTATGTTATCTGATTTACTACCTGTTATAGTGGCAGTTATCGCTATTTGTTTTATGGGACTTCAAATTAAAACAAATATACTTCCAGTTAGCGAAGGAAACGATAGAATGAGAACTATATCAGGAAATATTAAAGAAGGAGCTATGGCATTTATATCTCGTGAGTATAAATACGTTGTTATCTTTGTAATTATTGTTTCAATTCTTATAGCAATTTTTATTAACATTAATACCATGATTTGTTATATCCTTGGCTCTTTATTATCAATGGCAGCAGGTTATGTAGGTATGAGAATTTCTACAGCCTCAAATGCTAGATGTACAAACGAAGCTATGGAAAGTGGACTTCCATCTGCCCTTAAAGTTGCCTTTGCTGGTGGATCTGTTATGGGATTTGCAGTAACAGGATTTGGACTTTTGGGAGTTGGAATTGTTTATTTGATCTTTAGAGACCCAACAATCCTTATGGGATATTCTTTTGGAGCAAGTTCAGTTGCACTTTTCGCAAGAGTAGGTGGAGGAATCTACACAAAAGCTGCAGATGTTGGAGCTGACCTTGTAGGAAAAGTTGAAAAAGGAATTCCAGAAGATGACCCAAGAAACCCAGCAGTTATCGCCGATAACGTAGGAGATAACGTAGGAGACGTTGCAGGAATGGGAGCTGACCTTTTTGAATCTTATGCGGGAGCAATCCTTTCATCAATGGTTCTAGGTTTTTCAATCTTTGGAGATGCCGGAATTAGATTTCCACTTGTACTTTCATCAATAGGAATACTTGCATCAGTTCTTGCAGCATTCTTATTCCTAAGAAAGAAACAAAAATCTCCACAATCTGCCCTAATGATGACAATTTATCTATCAGGAGCAATTGTTCTTGTAGCATCATTTATACTTTCACCAATATTTTTTGGAAATATGAAAGCAGCAATTTGTATAATTGTGGGAATACTTGTAGGAATTGCAATCGGATTTTTATCAGAAGTATTTACATCTGAAAAATATAGCCAAGTAAAAAGAATTGCAGAAGAAAGTCAAACAGGAGCAGCTACAAACATAATCGCAGGATTATCAAGTGGTATGCTTTCAACAGTAGGACCAATCATTCTTATAGCAATAGGAATTTTAGTTTCATTCCACACAATGCAAATGTACGGAATTGCCCTTGCAGCAGTAGGAATGTTATCAATCACAGCAACAACAGTAACAGTTGACGCTTACGGTCCAATTTCAGACAATGCCGGCGGAATCGCAGAAATGAGTGGACTAGATGAATCAGTTCGTGAAATCACAGACAGCCTTGATTCAGTAGGAAACACAACAGCAGCAATCGGTAAAGGATTTGCAATAGGTTCTGCAGCTTTAACAGCACTTTCACTATTTGTAACCTACACAGACACATTAAACCTTGACAACCTTTCATTACTTGATTCAAAAGTAGTAGCAGGAATGTTCGTAGGTGGAATGTTACCATTTTTATTCTCAGCTTTGACAATGAATTCAGTAGGAAAAGCTGCAACAGAAATGATTAACGAAGTAAGAAAACAATTTAGAGAAAAACCAGGTATCCTAGAAGGAACAGAAAATCCAGATTACGCATCATGCGTAGACATCTCAACAAGAGCATCCCTAAAAGAAATGGTAATACCAGGAGCATTAGCAATCGTAGTACCATTATTTATAGGAAAAGCATTTGGACCAGAAACTCTAGGAGGACTATTAGCAGGAGCCCTAGTAACAGGCGTATTAATGGCAATATTTATGTCAAACGCAGGTGGAGCTTGGGATAATGCAAAGAAATTTATAGAAAGCCCATCACTAAATATCCTAGTAAAACTTATTACAGTAGTATCTGTAGTATGCGCAGGATTATTTATCTAATATAAAAATAAAAGCTGTTACAAAATATTGTTATTTTGTAACAGCTTATTTTTTTCCATTTTTTTATTAAATCTAATGGGGATTTTATAATTACTTAATATTCTAAAAACAAAACTAACTATTACCCATCTCAATCGAATATAATGAATAGAGATAGCTCTTGAATTAAATTTATATTACAATTTATTCTTTCTTTTAAAATCTTTTTTATTAGCTTTAAGTGCAAATTAATCCCTTTTTTGAAATTTTAATTTAAGACTTTGATAATTAATATTTATATTTTCCATTACAAATCACAAGTTTATATATTTGAATCTTCAACATAAGCAATAAAAAATACTATATTTATTTTCAAGAAAAAATATAGTATAATATAAAAAACTTAATCACGAAATATACAATTTAAAAATAGAAAGGAATAGAAAATGGAAAAATTTAAACAAATACAGAAAAAATTTCAATTAAATGGTGCCCAGATGAAATATATTGCTTTTATTTCAATGTTTATCGACCATTTTAACAAGTCAATCATTACACCAAAACTAAATTACCAACAACCACTAGTTACAATATCAATGATTTTTGATATACTAGGCAGGATTGCCTTTCCGATTTTTGCCTTTATGATTGTAGAAGGCTTTTACAAAACAAAATCAAGATTCAAATATCTAAGAAATCTTTTGATTTTCGCCGTAATTTCAGAAATACCTTACGATATGTTCCAATCAAAAGTTTTTATAAACAACAGATCACAAAACATAATGTGGGCACTCGCCCTTGGACTATTGACCTTGATTATTGTTGATAAATTAAAAGAAAAAATCAAAAACAAATATGTATGGCTTTTTCTTTCAATACTAATAGTTGCAATAAATGCTATAATTGCAACCCTCCTATCATTTGACTACGATTATTATTCCATAATAATAATTTTTATCCTCTACCTTTTCTACGACAAAAGATTAGTTGGAAGTCTGTTGGCATACCTTGTGATAATAAAAGAAGTTTATGCAATTTTGGGCTTTGCAACTATTAATTTTTACAACGGAGAAAAAGGAAAGCAAAATAAATGGTTCAATTACTTATTTTATCCAGTACATTTGCTTATACTTGGGATTTGTAGGTTTTGGTTGAATATATAATTTTTGTATTAAATTTAAGGTTAATTTCATTATTTTTTAAAAAAATATCCCCTAAATCATAATTTTTGATTTAGGGGATATTGTATGTCTTACTTAATTTTTTTTCAAAGTCATCCTTAGATAATACTATTACATCTTTAAAATAAAACTCTTCTAAATTGGATTTCAAGCCAAATTTATCAACTTTTCTTTTAGCTAAAGATTTAATCTTATTCTGAAGTTTATCATATTCCTCATATTGACCAAGACCACTTTTATCATTTTTATCTTTATTTGGATTATAGACTAAAATATAGCCTAAATTTTCTCTAGTATAAGATAAATTTTCATCAAATATATCCATATAAATTAATAAAGAGTCCTTTATCTTACTATATATTTTATTTATTTTAGGTTTATTTTGATTTTTGAACTCAATAAAATAATCCATATCATTAAAAATTTTAACAGCATCATTAGAAGAATATTCTCTCATGTAAATATACTTCTCTCCATGATTTTTTCTTTCATGAATCTTCTGATGTTTAGTATTGTGTTTTTTGAAATAATATTCCTTTACTTTATCAAAATCTATACATTTATCATTAGAATCTATAAAAATTTCTCTATCATTATCATCGTAGGATGTTTTAGAAAAATCACTAAATAAACTAGAAACATCCATATCTTGACAAAATTCATCATCAGAAAAATCATAAACAAGATCTTTTAAATACTTTCTCATAATAAACTCTCTTGTTCAAGAATATCAAAAGCAGAAGATAAGGTAGAATAAATTTCACTTACTGAATCGCTTACATCTTTAACTTCTGCTAATCCAGAATTCTCATCATCATAAGCTAAATAATACTTACACTTATCAGCAACCTCATGTTTTGAAGAATAAACCTCAATAGCCCTAACAAAATAAGGACTGTGGCTATTAATAAGAATATGCATACCCAAATATTTATTTAATAAAACAATTAACTCAGCAAAGATAATTTGCCAGTCTGGGTGCAAATGTGTTTCTGGCTCATCTAAAACTATAGTACCATTTTTTTGTAGAGAACCATTTTCTAATAACATTTTTATAATAATGAAAGTTTTAAGTCCTGTAGATGCATTTTTAATATCAATTTCTTCTCCTTTATTGGAAGACATATAATAATATCCACTATGGTTATGATGGACATCGATATTACTAGCCTTGGATATATGTTTACTGATTTTGGATAAACTTTCATCAATTAAAATACTTTCTGGGCTTTTTTCATCTTTTATTAAATCAATTAAATCATCTCTATGGTCAAGAAACTCTATTGGACTAATATCATTAAATGTAGATTGGTCTATTTTATCAATTATATAAGGGTCATCTATATAAACAACTTTGTTAAAAATTAAAATTGGATTTTTTATCTTTAGTTTGCCATCTTTATCAAAAGTAATATTTAAATTCTTATCTTTGATTTTAAGATTAACCTTGCCAACATTGTCAAAATTGGATAAATTTTTTACTTGATCGTTAAACTCATTTTTAAAAGTTTGACTTACAATATAGTTAAGCATAGTCTCATCATCAGTAAACAAAGTATCCATAATATTATCAATTATATCTATATTTATATCATTATTAGGCACCGAACTATCTCTAAAACCATGTTTTTCCAATTCTAGATTCATTTGATTCATAAAATTTAAAATATCAAATTTTAATTTATTATTATCGCCCTCATAAACATCTCTATTTTTATATAAATCCATAAGAAATGTCTCTAATTTTTCCTCATTAATACTTCTAATAAAATAAACACTTGATTGTTTTGTCAGCTCTTTTAATAATAAATAATTTCTTAATCAATTAATATTGTCTTTATAAGCGTAGAAACTAGAAAAAACACTATACAAAGCTTTTCCAATAGTAGATTTACCAGTACCATTTTTTCCAGCTATAACTGTAATACCATCAATATCGATATTAGTATTTGATAACTTTCCAATATTTTCCAAATATAATTTCATAATAACTCCTTTGGATTATTATATCATAAATTATCATTACAAATTCTAATAATTACAAAAATACAATAGAATCTATTTCTTTAAAATCAATTTGAGGATTATGATGAATAAGGTCGGTTGTATTTTTACAGTTAGGTTTAGATATTACGATATAAGAGAAAATAAAACAAAAACCAAAAAACGACCATTTTTAATTATAAAAGAAGAAAATTCAACCTATCCAATAGACCTCACAGCTCTCCCAGTATCAAGCGTTACAAATAAAAACAGACTAAATTTGTACTATGATATAGAAATAAATAAAAATACCTACCCTAATTTAAATTTAAATAAGGAAATATCCTATATAAGAACAAATAAAGTCCAAACTATAAATGAAAAAGATCTAATATCAAAAGTATGCGATAATTTCAAAGAAACCTATCCTGATTTGTATAAAGAGATAGAGGATAAGGTTAAGAAATATTTTGATGATATATTGTAATAAAAGAAAAGACGAACTTTTATTTTGAGTTCGTCTTTTCTTATAAAGTAAGCTAGAAATCATATAAACTATTGGTTATAGAAATATAAATAAACTTTTATGTTAAATATCCTATAATTATTTTTCATCTTTATTTTCTGCTTCTACATCATTAAACCTAATATTTTTTACATAATATTCTTCTGGAATTACAAATCCATAAGCAGATGTATCTAGTATTAAATTTTTAGACTTAACTTTACCACTTAATACAATAAATTTGTCATTATATTCTCCTACTTTAACTAAATAACTATCTTTTTTATAATTACTCGTCATTTGACTGCTATTATCTATTTTAAATAGTACCTCATAATTTTTTAATGTATTTGGCTTTTCTATTCCTAATTTAAATGTGAAAAAATTAATTAATAAAAATATTATAATCAATATATACGTTTTATTTTTATATTCTTCAGTTTTATTAAGATTCTCTTTCTCTAAAAAATGCAATGATATAAGATAAGAAAATATAGAGATTATAAGTGCTGATATTGTTATTTTAGAATTTAAATTAAAATACATATAGAGAAAAGAAAATAATCCAATAATGAGAACAAACTTTCTAATATTATAATTTCTCTTAACTTTATTTGTTTTTATATATAAATACTTATCAAAGAAAAGTGGAATTACTAGAGAAAATGATAATACTAATATTACAATAATTTTGTTATTATTTGCCGATTCATTAAAATAATAACTAGGTATATTATAAAAAAATTCAGCATCTTTTGAATATTCAAAAAAACTACCCCGCCAAGCAAGGTAGTTTATTTTTTTCTTATTATATTTTATTCTTTAGCCCTTACAAATTTTACACCAACTCCTATCATTAGTAGGCCTAGTAGTAGGATTAAGTAGATTGTTGCGTCGCCGGTTTTTGCCATGGCGTCTACTCTTTTGCTTAATCTGTTGTTTCCTCCTTTTGGGCCTGGGATTGTTGGTTTGTAGTTTTTAACTTTGATTGTTTTGTTTGATGAAGTTTCTCCAATTGTAAAATCTACTGCGTCTAATTCTGGAACGTAGCCTTGTGGGGCTTTTGTTTCTATTAGTCTGTAGTCGCCGTAAGGGAGATTTTTTGTTTTAAATTCTCCGTTTTCGCCACTTGTTAGGGTGTAGACTTTTCCGTTTTCTTCCAAGTCTTTGTAGCCATCTTTGGTTTTTTCTTGAACTTTAAAGATAGCACCTTTAAGTGGATCGTTGTTAGTTCCGTCGATTTTTTGGAATGAGAAATAATTTTCTGGTTTGTCTTTTTCGTTTAAAAGCTCAATACTTCCTGATCTTTTAAATTCACTTTCTACAACATCTTTCTTATAACCTTCCAAAGGTTTGGTTTCTTTAAACTTTACCTCTTCTTCTAAGCCAAATAATTTAATTTGACCTTTTTGGTCTGTGAAAATTTCTGTTATCTTCCCATTTGGGGAGTAGGTCAATTGTTCATTGTCCTTGTCATCTTTAACTTTGTTAAATTTAAGAATCTCTCCCTTTTTATTTATCACATTAAAACCAACTCCAGAAAGGACTTTTGTTGTGTCATACTTGTCCCTTTTTGTAAGAGTTAGGGTATCAGGAGCTTTTTTTGGATAAATTGTGAGAGGATTTTCAGTGTTTTCGTCAATGATTGCTAGGAAAGGAATATATGGTCTTGATGGATCATTTGATCTATATCTTAAAAGATATACGCCCTTTTCCAAGCCTTCAATTAAAGCAAAAGCCATCCCATTATTTACTTCAGATTTGTTAGAAGTTTTCATCTCTCCCAAATCTTTTGAAATTTCCTCATCATACTTGTCCTTATAAGAATTTATAAGCTCAAGTTGTTTTTCTGGTTTTTCGATATTTTCGATTTTACCATCAGGAACTTTCCAATAATCAACATAGTCAACTACGATTTGTTTGGAATTTTCATCGGTATAATTTGTATTAATTCTTAGGCTATTTCCGCTTTCAGCATAAGCCAAAAGAGGAGCAACTAGCTGTAATATTACCATAAGAAATATGGAAGATATTAAATTTTTATTGAACTTTTTCATAGTAACTCCTCTGTTAGTTAATATTATGCTTGTTCTTTGTTAGCTTTCATTTTGTAAGCTGCAAGTCCCATAATCATAAGACCAGCTACTACAAAGATGATTGAACCGATTCCACCTGTTTGTGGGATTGATACTAATGTATTGTCGATTCTTGTAGCATCTTTTGCTGCTCCTTCTACCTTATCTTGAGCTGCTTCAAATACATCATCAACTGTATCTCCCTCGCCAATCTTGAATGTCCATTCAGCATTTGCTGGAAGAGCATATTTATCTGGAGCTTTTGTTTCTATAAGTTTGTATGTGCCGTCTTTTAGACCTTCTACTTTAACTTGTCCATCTTTGTTTGATTCAAAAACTTTAGCTTTTCCTTTTTCTGTTGTCCAATCATATTTAACATTTGCTAAGATTGCTTTATTTAATTCATCTTGAGCTTTTTCAAATGCTTTCAAAGCATCTGCTTTTCCTTCTTCTTCTGCATCTTTATAAGCTTTAACTGCATTATCAAGAGCTGTTCTTTTTTCTGTTATAGCTTGTTCTTGTGCAGCTATTTCTTCAGCTGATTTTTCAACTAAATATTTTGTTTCATTATTTATTTGTGCAGAAACTATAAATTGAGCACCTTTTAGTCTTGCATCTGTGTTTTTATCTCTTTTAACGAATTTCTTTTCGCCTGTTTTTACTTTTGGTTCTGTTGGGTTGATTTCTTGAGTGTTGTCTTTGTGGTTTACAACTACAATTTCTCCATCATTACCTTTTTTGTATTCAGCGTTTTCGCCGTTTGTTCTATTAATTTCTATAGCTTTATATTGTTTATCTTTGTTTAGATATTGCCATTTATGAGATCCACCATTTACATTATAGCCAATTTCAACAGTAGCACTGAATCCATTTCCATCAGCGTTCTCTTTGTATGCTTTAAATGTAGGATCTTCTTTATTTCCATTAGGAGCTACTAAATCTTCAACTGTTACTTGTTTACCTGTTTGAGCATCTACTAATACGAATGTTGCTTTTTCGCCTGCTGCCCATTCTCCATTATCCCAAGTTTTCTTAACTTCTAATTCGCCATTTTCGTTTGGTTTTGTTGGGATTGGTGTGTTTCCTTCTGATTTATTATTACCATAGTGGAAAGTAACGTCGTTTGATTCAGGAATTTGTGTAACTGCTTTGCTGTTGATTGTAGCAGAATATGTTAAAACTAATGTTTGAACAGTTGCTTTTCCATTAACTTTTTTAAGACCAGTTTCTGTTAAGCTAGCTTTAAATCCATTTACTCCCTTTGTTACTTCGTAGTCTATTGTAGGAACTAATGTAATTCCATTTAATGTTATTTTAAGGTTATCATCAAATGTTAAACCTTCTGTCATCTCATCTGACCAGTATGCTGTTGCATATTTTGCATTTACTGGAATAGTTGTTTTAACTGTATAAGGAACCTTGTCTCCTACATTGTGAGATTTTTGATCTTTTGTTTTATCTGTAGGATTTCCTACTTGTGTTGCTTCTTCAACTCCAGCATCTCTTCCATCTTGATTATCTGTGAATTGATCTGAGAAGTCTTTGTTTGTGGTTGGTTTTTCTTCAGTATTTTTTGGATATACGTGAGCATTTTCTACAACTCCATCATTATTTGCTAATGGAAGATGAATTGTAACTGGTACTGCTTTTGTTCCAGTAAGTGTTGCTTTATCAGCTCCTGTATAAGTTGAAAGTGAAGGAATTTCTTGGATTCTATAATCGCCAGTTTTTAAATTTGTTGTGTCGAAAGTATAGCCTTTAGCTTCTGTTTTTCCACCAAGAACTGCTTTTTCAAATCCTTCTGCTTTTGGATCTTGTACTGTTGCTTTGTTACCATTAGCATCAATATATCTCCAAAACATTTTTTTAGCTTTTGGAGTTTCTTTTGATTCTGGATCTTCTTCTTCAAATTGTTTTTGCCAAGCAAAATAAACGCCATCGATTTCTTTAGAACCAGTACCAAAGAATGATTCTATTGTACTTTTGCTTTCTGCTGCATTTTCTTTTCCATAGTTTTCGATAGTTTTTTCAGTAATATCGTCTCCGATATATTCTTTACTATCTTTACCTGTTGTAGTACCGTTTTGTGGCCAAGTATCAAATACGTCTTTAGGTTGAAGTATTTTATGCAAGGTTACTGATTTTGTGCCTTGTTCATCAGCCGCACTAGCATTTACAAAAGGTGCTGCAACTATTCCGAACACCATTGCGAATGCTGTTAAAAATGACAAAATTTTGTGTTTCATAATTTTCTCCTTTTTATTTTTTTGTCAATTTGCCTTGATATGTTTTGGCTTTCGCCTTATCAATTATGTATAATCTATATTTCAAGATTTATACTAGAAACATTCCTACATTTATAATAACCCAAGCTTGCAAGAAAATTTTATTTTTCTTGCAAGTTATTATTAGGTCTATTACCGAAAATTTTTAGACATCTTATACTATAAGTTTATCTTTTCTTTTTGAATAGGTCAATACTGCGACAAACATTATTATTAGTCCTAGGATTGTGTATCCTATCCAAACTCCCGGCCCTCCTGTGTGAGGATATTCTGCCTTTTTGTTTGTGATTAAAATTCTATTTGTATCTGAATTTTCTTTATTTTTATCTTGAATATCCAAATCAATTTTAGAAATCTTATTATCTTTCTTATCCTTATATATTATTTTACCATTTTCTACATCAAATTTGAAGACTATTGTTTCAACAAGTGCGTAACCTTCTGGCGCTTTTGTTTCGACAATTTGGTATTCGCCATCTATTGGAATATTTTCAAATGCAAATTTTCCATTTTCGTCTGACGTTGCTGTCCAATATACTGTTTGAGCAGTTGGCGTTTGAATTGTATTTCCTTTTGGATCAAGTCGTAGATAATCATCTCCATTTTCTTGTTTTCTTTCAATTGCAAATTCTGCTCCAGCAAGTGCCTTGTCAGGTTTATCGGCGTCTATTTTTTTGAAGTAGATGTCTGGGTTTTTGATATTGGCGATGTCTAATGTTATTAGATTGACGTCACGTGCTAGATATTTATCTGCGTAAGATTTCATATCTACATTTGTTTTTTCACTAATTGTAAGATTTGATTTTTCTGCGTATTTATCTAGAACTGTTTCTATAACATTTTCGCCAAATTCTACTTTTCCTGTTGTTTGATTTGTTGTTCCAATTTGGTAAGTCGCTTTTGCTCCTATTCTTGTATCATCCTTGTATGGCATGTCTACTATAAATTGATATTCTCTTTCGACGTCCTCATCTTTTGGATTTTCTTCTGTTGAACCTACTGGATTATTTTCTCCTTTTTGTCTGTAAGGAGGAGTAATCCTTAGTGTCAAGTTTGGTTTTTCTCCATTGTTGATTTGAACGGTATATGTTGTGTTATCTTTATCTTTTATAGTATTGCCATTTGCTTGTACCAATCTTACTTTTGTGTTTGCTTGGCTTAATTTTAGGTCAGTATTTGTTGAATCTAAAATTAATCTTGCATTTTTAAGTTCGCTTGATTTGGCTTTGATGGTTATTTTTTGTCTAAATGTTTTGTTAGCCTCGTCTATTCCAAGGATTTCTGATTTTAATTTTTCTTTATCAGTATCTCCTGTGTAAGGCTTAACAGCAACTTCCTTCATCGTATCATTTTCATCATTGAATGAGTTTAGCCATTTGACTTTACCATCTTTAGTGACTTCAAGTTTCCATTCTGTTTCATTTATTGTGTAGCCTTTTGGAGCTTTTTTCTCTGTAAGAGTGTATTTGTCTGCTTTTAGATCCTTGAATAAAGTTACTCCTTCAGATTCTTGATCTCCAATATTAGGTGTGTAGTCTTTATTATCGTCTCTTGCTAGTTGGAATTCTGCCCCTGTGAGGGTTTGTCCATCTTTGTCAGTTTTTCTTATTCTAATTTCTGCTTTTCTGTAGTTTTCTAGAATTTGTTTGTTTTCTTTTACATTGACAATATTTCCACGATCATCTACTTCGAATGTAGAAATCAGACCATCTTTTGGCTTGTCATATTTTTCGTCATCTGGTGTTTTTGTTTCTATGACTTTATATGTGCCTTGTGCTAGTCCTTCCCAAGAGAAGATACCATTTTCATCTGATTCTTTTACTGAACCTTCTAGGTCAAATCCATCTTTTTCGAGTTTGAATTTTGCTCCTTTTAGTGGAAGTCCTATGCCTAGGTCTTTCAAGCTTTCTGGATTTTCTAGTGACTTATCAACTACGTTTGATATAACACCACCATCTACCTTTATAAACTCAATCTTATTTTTGAAGTTTATAAGTTTGATTTCCTTACTTGCTCCTCCTTTTCCGCTTGGATTAAAGAATTGTGACCAAGTTTTGAAGTGAGAGTTATAGCTATCTTTGTACTTATAACCATTTTCTATCCTATAATTGTAATGAGTTTCTTCTGCCCAAGTTTTTAATGATTTTGCTTCATCTTTCAATTGACCTTTAATCTCTACAACATAGGTTGCTGTACTTGGATCGCCTTCTCTGTTCAAATATCTATTTGGAATATCTATTTGTCTAGTTATATTTTCACTTCTATTATTTTTGGTGACATATTTGTAGTATTTATAAGTACCACTATTGTTGTCGTATTGATAATAATCGTAACTGTCATAATAAGGATTAACTTCTTCTACATCTGTCCAAGTTTTTGTTGGATGCCAGTAGAATTTGTCCTCACTATCAGATATTAAACTCAAATCAGAACGTACTTTGAGATTACCGTTCTCATCTTTTTCATATATATCGTAAGAGTCTGGTAGGTCGCCTTCTTGCCATCCCCCATCTTCGGTTGTATGACTGCCGTTTCCAGTTTTGATATAAGTTTTAACAGACAAATTCTCATTTACTAGAATATCTTCACGTGTTGTAAATGTTAGAGTCTTTCCTAACATTTTGTTATTCCAAGGATTTAAATATAAAATCGCTGTGAAAGTCTTGCCATCCGGATCAAGTCTTAGCATGTAAGATGATATATCTGCTTTTGGATTTTGGTAACCGTCGTATGTTTGTGTTTGTCCATCACTATCTGTATGAGAGTTATTTCCTCTATAGTCAATATTTATTGAGTCAGAGTAATGATAATCTGTGCTTGTTGTATCAGCATTATTTCCTATATCAGCTGTGACTGTTATGTCTTGTTTGTGATCTACTTTTCTTCTGTTTGGGAAAAGTTGTAGGTAAACAGACATAAAGTCTGGCTTGTATTCTTCTACATAGTTTGTAAATGTGTAAGTGATTGATTTTCTATCATCATTTATTTTTGCCTTGGCAAGAAGTCCCGCTGGACCAATTATGTCTAGTTGTTCATTGTCAAGCTTACCTTTTTCATCGTTGGTTTTGAATATTCCGTCAAGGTCTACATTATCTGAGAATTTAAGTGTGAAATAATCTCCGGATTTTATTGTGGTGTTTTCATCAATTTTGAAATTGAATTTAGCAAATATACCTTCAGCTTTGTTTGGATAAACAGTTGTTGAATTAGGCTTATCTCCAGTTGATACAAGTGGTACTTTATCTCCATCAAATACAATTGATTTTGAAACATCATCTTTTTGTTTATCTGGGACTTTCCAATCTCCACCGCCTAGAGCTATTAATCTTTTCTTGGTGTCAAGTATATAACCGTTTTTGGTTTTCTTTTCTTTTAGCCAATAGTAGCCATAAGGTAGCCCTGTGAATTTTATTTTTCCGTCAGAGTCTGTCTTATATACTGCATCTCCAACTTGTTTTTCCCCTGCATCTGTTTCGTGAAGAGTAAACTCAATATTATCTAGAGGTCCATTATTTTCATCGACTTTGGTTAGCTCAAATTCTCCCTTACCAGGTTTTTCGTTTGCTATTTTACCAAGTGTGCCAATGTTGTCATCTGCAACTTCTTTTTCTACAAATTTGTCGTCTACTTTGTCGTAGATATAGATTTTGCCGTCTAGTACTCTGAATTTCTTGACTGGGCCGTTTACTTGCATGAAGCCTTCTGGGGCATTTGGTTCCATAATTTGATAGAAACCATCTGTTAAGCCTTCAAATGTAAATTTACCATTGTTGTCAGATTTTCCTTTGTAAGCGCTGTTGTCGATTGTTACATTGCTTACGCCAACTTTGTAATCTTTTGTTCCGTCGGCTCTTAGGATATAAAATCTCTTGTCATCTTTTTTGATAAATTCTATATCTTTTGTTACTGGATAGTAGCCGTTGTTTTCTTTATCCCAATCCTTTGGATCTTGTTTTTGTAGGATGAATTCCACATCTTTTAGTGGATCTTCCTTGTCTATAAATTTGCCATCTTCTCCTTTAACCCTGTCTTTACCAACTTTTGTAAATTCAATACTATTTTTTTCGTTGATTACTTGGATAGGTGTACCAGCATTAAAATTATCTACTAGGGTTCCATCTTCTAAGATAAATTGTCCTTTTTCATTTTTAAGTTCATTGCCATCTTTGTCAAGAACTGCTTGTAGGATAGTATTAACTCCTCCAGGTTTTTGTGTGTCAGTTATAAATTTAATTTTATATTTATTTGTTGATAACTTGTAGCCTTCTGGAGCTTTTTCTTCTTCTAGAATGTAGATCTCGTTATTTTTGATACCATCTACATCAAACTTGTAATAGCCTGATTGGTCTTGTTTTGCAAGGTCGATAGTTGCCCTAAATACATCAGTATCGTCTTTTTCGTTGGTTAGTTTTAAGTGTAACTCGCCTTTTGTGATGTGGTTGAATGCTTTTCTACCATTTGAATCTGTTAGGAATCCTTTGGTTAAGTAGAAGTATTGTTTCTCTTCGTTTATAACTTTGAAAGTGCCAGCTAAATCTGTGTCTACACTTCCATCGACTTTTTTTCCTAGGTATAAGAACTTATCGGTTTTATCTACCAATTCATTATTGCCATTGGCATCCTTTTTCATTTCATAGAATTTCTTCTTTAGCTTGTAGTTATCAGTTTCGTCTTCGTAGATTTGGATAACTATTTGCCTATTCATTTGTTTGAAGCCATCTGGCGCCTTAGTTTCTATTAATGTGTAGATACCTTTGGATAGATTATTAACTTCAAATGTACCATCGGTTTCTATGAGTTCGTAAGGTGGTGATGATGAATTTCCGCCTTTAGCTGCTTCTAGATTATTTGGATCATCAGAGTTTTTGAGCATTATGAATTTGGTTTCTTTGGCAATTGTTTCTTTGTTTTGATTTACCTTCTTCCACTTCAAATCTGTTGTGGTTTTGGTATTTGTTAGGACATAATTAAATTCGCCAACTTGTTTTTGTTCCAAATTGCTCTTTTTATCAAAGCCATTTTTGATATAGGTTGTGTAATAATTATCTTTTTCTTTATTTGGTTTTTTATCATGATTTGCGTATTCTTCGTAATATTTTTTCTCAAATTCTTTGTCATATTTAGCTTGTAGACCATTTTCAGTTTTTTCAACTTTTATTATCCACCTATCTTGAACAGCCTTACTGTCGTAGCCTTCTGGCTTGTCGGTTTCTCTTAGTTCATAGATTCCTTCGCCAAGTGTGTCGAAAGTTACTGAACCAGTTCTTTGAGAACGTGCGCTTTTGTTGTAGGTGTAAGTTGCACTTGATACTTCATCGTAGTCATAAGCTTCGCTATCAAATGTTTGTCTCAACTTTTTGAGGTTGAAATATACGTCTGGCAATGCTTCCTTATCTTGATTTTGTTTTTTGAATACAAATCTAGTTTTTTGGTAGTTTGCAATCTTGATGTCTTTTGGATTACCATCTTCATCAAGTTGTGGAGTATTTTTGCCATCATCCGTTTCATTTTCTGGCGTATGAAATACCATGGATCAGGTTTTATAAATTTCTCCAAAGCTCTTGTTTCTTGTAGTTTGTACCTACCAACGCCAAGATTTTTGAAAGTGAATTTTGAACCTGCGTAAGCATATAGAGGTTGATCATATCCACCAGGGATTGGCTTTCCATCTTCATCAACTTGGGTTACCCTAAAGTCTGATGACTCTACCGCAATATCTTTTCCATCCTCACCTTTTACACCTTCTATTTTTTGGAATTTGAAGTCGATGTAGTCTTTATTGTTAAATACAATATCCAAGTCTCCATCGTGATCTTTGCGGAAAATAGATTCTGAATTTTCTACTTTCTTATATCCATTGCCATCTTTTTCATAAGCTACTATTTCTTGCTTCCAATAACCTTTTTCATCAGCTTTTAATGTAATAGCTAGGAAGTTTTCATTTAGTTTATAACCAGTAGCTGGCTTGGTTTCTTTAAGGATATAGGTGCCTTGTTCTAGATTAGAGAAAATGACTTCTGCATCCTTCTTAGATTCCTTTTTGACTCCATTGATAGTCTTATCATATCCTTCTGGCTTTATAAACTTATCATATTCTTTGCCATCATCGCCTTTTTCTTTTTCGTCAAGGTTTTCGTATTGTGGATTTCCTTCATTATCAAATATTAGATTTCCATCTTCGCCAAGTTTTGCTCTTTTTAGTGTAAATTCTGCTTTCTCGATGTTTTGATAAGTTGCAAGATCTTTCTTGTAGAAACTTATCTCTGTTGTTTTGAGGAAGTTTGTAACTTTAACATCGTCGATACCCTTATAAGGAGCATCTGGTCTAGCAGGATCTGACCTGTGGTCGTCCTTGATGATTTGAGTGAATTTATCATATTCACCTTCACCTAATTTTATACCTTTGATTGTTTTGCCAAGAAGTTCATTTTCTGGTTCAGCTAATGCCCATCTTGAGTCATTTTTAGTAGCTGGCAATTTTTCAGTAAATTGGAATTCTATTTTCATGTAGTCGTCATCAGATGGATTTTTGTAATTATCATTTTCATCTTTTGCTATTACGACTTTAAAATACCATTTTTTGTCATTGCCATTTTCATCTTTTGGAAGTCTGTAGGATCCATTTGGCGCTTTGGTTTCAGTAAGTTCATATAGACCTGGTGATAATTCTCTGAAGTAGTTATCACCTGGTAGACCAGTTGCCTCTGAAAATCCATCGTATGCTTCTTCGTAATATTGTGGATATTTCTTTTCACCGTCTACTTCGATTTGCTCGCCTTTTAATATCTTTCTAGCACTAAATTGTGCACCTGTAAGAACACCATTGTTTTCATTGACCTTAGTAATTCTTAGAGGAATCCTAAATCCAGTTTCGTCTTTATTAAAGATATCTAAGGTGTTACCATTAGCTATATTTAAGCTAACGGTATCTTTAGCTTTTGTAATTGATTCGCTATCAATTGTGTAATTAGATACATTTGAAAGTGCCCAATCTTTGGCAAATTTATCTTCTCTAGTATAGACAAGTCTATAGTTTTTGCTAGGATCAAGCTTGGTATTAAATTGTACCTTGCCTGCGTTTATAGCTTTTTGAGTCTCTAAAGCTGTTAGGTTGCCTTCTTCAAAGAGTTCTAGTCTACCAGGAGAAGAGTCATCTGGAGCTTGTGCATTTCCATTAACTGATCCAGAGTATGTGAAGTTGACTTCTAAGTTTTTGCTGTCTTGTGGTGTAGGAGTATCTTCTACGAAAGTTGCACTTACTGTTACATCTGATTCTGGCATTGTGAATTGGTTGCCATTAACAGTTACAGGTTTACCATTTGTTGTTACGACATAATTGCCAAATTTATATCCTTTATCAGGAGTAGCTGATAATTTGATAGTGTCGCCTTCTTTTGCGGATGTTGGAGTCGCATTAACTTTTCCGCCTTTTTGTGGCTGTACTAATATTACATTATAAGAATCTGGAGTTACATCATCCCATACTGGTTTTATTGTTACATTGCCATTTATTTTTATAATATTGCCTGGCTGTTTTTCTTCTCCATTTACATCCCATGCTTTAAAGACCTTGCCATCTGGAGGTGTAAATCCATTTTCTGGTAATGTGTAATCTTTTCCTGGTGCAACTTTTACAGAATCCATTGAGCCAGTTCCACCGTTAGGATCAAATCTAACAGTATATTCTTGAGTAGTAGGCTCAAACTCTGCATTAACTGATACGTTTCCTGGTGGCATTGTGAATTGATTATTGCTTACATCAACTGTTTTACCATTATCATAAGTGACTGTAAGAGTTTTTAGCTTATAACCAGCTTGTGGATTTACTTCTAAAGTAACTTTATCATCAGTTTTGGCAGTTTGTGGTCCACTTACAGTTCCGCCTGTTGGGTTGTTATAAGTGATGTTATAGGTTTTTGCTACAAAGTTAGCGGATATTGTCACATCATCTTGTGGCATTATAAACCATTCGCCATTATTGATTTTTACATCAGCGCCACCTGCAGTCTTAACTGTAGGATTTCCCACGACTTCATAACCCTCATTTGGTGTTACTGATTTTATTGTAACTCGTGACCCGCTCTTTTGATGTTGATAAGGTTCGGTACGAATCTCTCCATGGTCATCATTATAGATTATCTTATATGCTTCAGTCTTTCTTACTATTGGAGAGTCGAAATTATGGTTACCAAGCTTAACATTATTAAACAATTTGTAGTTTCTATTAACACCTAAATTTTGTACACTTTTTACTTTGAATTCTATACTTGCTGTTTGACCTTTCAATATGAATGGTTCGCCAGATTTTAGATTTATACCCGTACTACTATATCCTGTATGCCATTCTCCTTGTTTTTCTGCACCATTATCTGGTGTTTTCCATGACCTATCTGAACCTTCTACAATACTAAAATATAAATTATTAAATGGAATTTCAACATTGGTAACATTCTGATCTGAAGGTGTATTATTTGTCATATTTATTCTTACATAGAATACCTCGTTACCTTCATGTCGTGCTGTAGTGGTTATATCTAGTCCTCTGACTTTTACATTTGTCTTTGTATTTGAGATAATATATGATTCAGTAGGGGTAGCTTGTTGAGCTTGTGGGTTAATCTCATCAGCAATTTCTAGTCCATCTGAGAAAGGTTGTGACATTAGTTTATTAAATTGTAACGGTTCTGATACATCAAGGCCTGCCATTTGTAGTCTTGGGCTCATTGATGGGTTTGTGATTGAGCTTATTGACTGAATTCCTTGATCTAAAGTTGCTGGGTCGAATTTTTTGTCTGACCTGTATGTTCTTCCCTTATCATCTACATATACATACCACTCATCAGTTGTTTTTTCGTAACCTGCTGGTCCTCTAAATTCTTGTAGAACATAGTAGCCAGGTTTTAAGTTGTCGAAGGTTACTATACCTTGATTTTCTGGAAGAGTTGATGGGTCTTCACCAATTCTAAATCTCTTACCATTGTTATCTACTGCATAACTAACTTCTTTTCCATCTTTGCTTTTGAAATTTTTGTAACCAACTACCCCTAATTTATCTAGGTCGTCTTGGCTCATTGTTCTAGCTTTTTCTTCAGTTAGGTATAAGATTATTGGATTACCTGGGGTTACCTTTTGGATGTATTCTTTTGCAAAAGCACCATCTTTCTCAATATTAAATTCACTATTTGCAGTATAGAGTCTAAAGTAAGCACGTCTTAGACCGACAATCTTAGGATTGTTTTTATCTATTATTATAAGCTTGCCATCTTTATCAACATAGGAAATAGCATTACCAGTTTTTCTTATTGAGAATTTTCCAAGTTGCTCGCCTTCTCTAAAGTCGATTACACCCTTGAATATAGAATGATCGCCTGTATCTGCATTGGTGTTAGGGTCTCTAACTATTACCTTCATATCACCAACACTAGCTATAGCTTCTGCTTCTACCTTTAGTAGGATGTCGTTTGCAACATTGTATCCTTCTGGAGGATTTGTTTCTCTTAGGACATAATACTTACCAAATTCTAATCCTTTTAGGTGGAAGAATCCATCTTCAGCTCGGGTTATACCAGTTTGTATTGGTTGTATTTTGCCATCTACTTTTTTACCAATTATTGCTCCGTAGTAGTCTGAGCTATAAAGGTCGAAGCTTACTGGCTTACCATCTTTGCCTGGAATATCTCCTGTGTAAGGAACTTTCTTGACGATAGGTTTTCCATCTTTATCTAGTTTGATTTTTCCTTCTTCGTCTTTTTCTAGTTCACCTAGGTATTTTGTAAATTTAACGTCAATTGTTCTAGGTTTGTTTGTTAGTTCATAAACTGGTTCATTATTAGGATTTATTTTTACTTCAGTACCGTCTTTTTTGACTTCATAGACAGTCTTTACAAGCTCTCCATTTTTGCCTTCACGAACTTCTATCTTCCAATATGAATCTAGGACTTGGTAACCATAAGGAGCTTGGATTTCTGTTAGCTTGTAGTCACCTACTTTTAGTTTATCAAAGAGGAAGTAGCCTTTTTCGTTTTCTTTGCCGCCTTCTTTTTTGATAGAATCTGATGTCAAAACTTTTTGGTAGGTTGATCCGTCTTTAGTCCAGAGTGATTCTAGGCTGAATCTAGCATCTGTTAGACCTTGTTTCTCTTCTCCCTCTAGTATTTCTCTAATTTTCCTAAATTCTATCTCAGTTTCTTTTGGATAGTTTCTTACAATTGTTAAATCATTTTCTTTTTCATTAGGAATATTATCGCCTACAAATTTGACTACTATTTTTCCATCTACATCTTTTGCTTCAAGAATATAAAGTGGGGCTTTTTGGTAGCCTGCTGGTGCTTTTGTTTCTTCTAAGATATAGTATCCAGCTGGAATTTGTTCAAATTTGTGTACTCCGTAGTATCCTTGTGATGTTTGTCTGTAAGCATTGTCGTAGTTAATATTAGCTTCATTTATTTGAGCTTTTACTTCATCAACTGATTTTGCTGTTACTTTTCTTAGTGTGAATTCTGCTCCATTTAGTTTTGCAAATTGGTTTTTCTTTACAAATTCAAATTCTCCAAGGTTATCTTGGATATTTGTTAATTTGACTTTGACTTTGTTGTCTTTGTCGATTTCCACCAAGTTTTTGTCATCAGCAGATTTTGGAACATCTTCGTCTTTTATAACTACTTGTGTGTCATAGCCATCATTTACATGGATGTCTGGCAATCCCTTGAATTTGTATTGTCCATTGTCTGGGTTTACTTCATTTCTTTTTACTTGAATTTCAAATTCTTTGATTGGCTGATATCCATCTGGAGCTTCTTCTTGAACTCTATAATAACCTGGTTTTAAGTATAATTTATCGTTATTATCTTTTTTGGAAGTCCATTCTACTTTTTCATTTGTGTATTTGTTGATAAAAGTAAATTTTGCTCCTTCAAGTTTTGTCTTGCCATCATTTGTATATTTGTCAATTTCAAGTGGTTCTGTAATACGACCTGTGATTAGCTCTTGGTATTCTCCTTCTTTGGTGTGGCTGTAGAAAACTAATTGAACTGTACTTGCTTTTTCCTTACTCCAATCAGAACCATCTTTATAAGATGCAATTACTTTCTTTAATAATTCATTAGCCATCTCTTCTTGGGTATTTTTAACGATTGGGTAGTTTCTGATAATTGTTTCATTATCTTTTAGCTTCCTAAGTCCATCGTTATTATTATGATTTTTCTTTTCCCCATCGAATTGATCACCTGACCAAGTTCCGTCAGGATTTTTGCTACCTGTTAGGGTGTGATTAAATTTCCATGAATCATCCTGTGCATTATTTCGCCTTGGTTGTCAGAATCGAATTTACCTAAGGTGTATTCTTTTTTGACTTCATTACCATAGAAGTAGATTCTTTTCATCAAATCTTCCATGGCTTGACCTTGGTTCATACCATTTGGATTTAATTTTATACCATCGTCTGTTAGTTTTCCATTTAAGTATGGAACAAGCTCATAAGTTCCTTGTTGTTTTCCAACATTTTCGTTAAGTCTTGATATTAAATAATCTCCTGATGGATCTTCGTGAATATCAAGAAATATTCCGTCGCTACCCTTAAATGAAGGATCTGGAGTACCTTTGTTGAAACATTGTACCATATCAAAGTTTTTGTTGATACGCATTATTGGATATGGATTTTCTAGGTAGGCTAGGTATTTATCTGTTAGGTCTTTGTTGGAAACTTTTTTTGTAAATAAGTTTATAGGTCCACCAGTAGTTGTTTCTCCTACTAGATTGTTTACTTTTTTCTCTTTGATATTTGCTTCGAAACGATAAGTATCATCTCTTGTACCTATTTGGTTGTCATATTCATAAGAGATTAAAGTTCCTGGATAAAAATCTCCATATTCTGTTACAACTTCACCTATATTAGGAGTTCTTTTATAAAGTCCATTTTCTAGTGGGACATAGTAGTACACTTTTGGATTAATTGGTTTGCTTGGTGAATTATTTATTAAAAAATTAGGATAGTTAAAGGCTTGGTCTGGTTTTTCGCCAAGTCTTAATAAGTCTAGTGCATACCAGTCGACATTTTTATCAGAATCTCTTTTTGCATAGATTGTTCTTGATGAATCGTAGTAGAAGTTCTCGCTTGTAAAGTTATCTCTTCCGGTACTTTTGGCAGGAATCATTGTTTCTACTAAGTTAAATGGAAGTTTTGCAAATTCTTTTGCTTGTTCAGCTCCTTTCATCCATTTGATGATTGCTGGAAGCTTGTTATATTCTTCTATAAATTCGTCAAGCATTTTTTTGATGTAATTGCCATCTGGATTTATTCTTAGACCTATAGAATAATAATCGTGTAGACGATTTTTGTTTACTTCAGCTTTTACTCTAATAAATAATTTTTCTCCAAGAGCATTTTTAGCTATTGAAGTGTTTTTTTGTAGAATTTCTCCCAATCTTGATGATGAAATATAATTACGTGTATCGTCAAGATCAAACTTATTTGTTGATGCCTTAAACTTGAAATTATTTAAACCTTGTTCTGCTCCTGCAAATATAGAAACATTTAGATTATTAAAGTCAAGATTCTTATCTTTTAGGGAAGCTGTGTCCACTTCTATGTTCCATTCCACAGTTGGATTTGTACCACCATAATATTGTTGTTCGGATGTCCAATTTAGTTGGAATGGATAATGTTTTGCTTCACTTTGTCCTTGGCTTACAACATTGTAAGAGCTTTCTACAGGATTTTCATCATTTATAGTTACATGTTTAGTTGTCATTGATTGGATTGGGTTGTTTTTTGGTGCAACCTTGATATCAATATCTATGTCTCTTTGCTCTCCAATATTCTTTAAATCAAAACCCAAATATTGGTCTACTGTTAATTTAGTATTTTTTGTAACTCTGGTTTGGAAAATATACCTTATTGTGTGTTTTGCTTTATCATATACTGGGCTTGCTATTAGTCTGTTACCATCATACAAATCATTCCAAACTTGACCGATGTCATCTTTTAGATATGGTCCAAGTTGAACATCAAAATACCAACCTTGAGGTATTGGGTTTGCTGGAGATGCTTTGACATTCATTTCAAGATTTAGGTGGAAAAGTTTTCCATCCCATGAATTTGATGGAACTTTTCTTGGCAACTGTCTAAGCATATTTGCCCTAAAATTTTCATTCCTGTCTTTTTCCACAAGAGCTTTTATTGCAGAATCATTTTCTGCCATTAATTTTTCTTGATTAGCTAATGACAAATTATATTTTTCGCCAAGTTCTGTAAGAAGTTTTTGTATATCTTCGATTGAATTATTTTCATCTTCCAAAGCCTCTTTTAATTCTTTATTGGCTTTTTCGAAATTTGCGTTTTCTTCTTTTTGTTTTTCTTCTTGGGCTTTCTTTTCTTCTTCTGCCTTTTTCTTTTCTTCTTCTTTAGCTTTTTCTTCGGCTTGCTTTTTTTCTTCTTCGGCTTTTCTTTCTTCTTCAGCTTTTCTTTCAGCTTCTTTTTGTGCCTTTTCTTCTTCAGCTTGTTTTCTTTCTTCTTTATAAGCATTCAAGCTATTTAAATCATTTGTCAAAGAATTGGTGTCATAAAGATTTTTCTTATCTTCATTAATAAGGGCAAATATATCTCCCTCATTTTTTATATTCCAATTTCCTTGTTCATCTTGTTCAAACAAATTGTAATTAGGGTCAGGGGATATATTTTTAATAAATTCTAAATTGAATACTAATTTATCTTGGTTGAGTAATTTTTGATTTCCATTTTCATCAAAATCGAAATCATCTAATATTTTAAAGTCTATGTATGAATAATTTTCTCCATAAAAATTATCTTTTTTGCCTTGTTCAAGATTTTCCATCTCATTTTTTGTAAGGATTTTATATCCTTGGTCTTCTTTGATGATTTCAAGATCAAGATCAAGACCTTGCAAGTTTAGCATATCTTTTATACGCCAATATTCCTTACTTGCATCTTCATTTGTTTGGAAAATTTTATCTTCATAAAGCTTGAGGTCATTTCTTTTTACAAGTCTAAAACTTGAACTTGTAGAAGGAAGACCTACTGCAATAGAAAATTTGCTTTCATCCTTATCTATCTTTTTCTTATCATAAATTTTTTGGGAATCTGTGATAGACAAATAAGCATCTTCGTTCGTTTCAAGATTTTCAATGTTTTTTATAGTATTTGGTTCAAGCTCCTCAGCCTTCGACCTCGTAGCAAAAGCTGGTAGCATAACTTGCAATACCATAAAAAGTGCGATTGCAAATGATGTCAATTTTCTTAATAACTTTTTCATAAGAACTCCTCAAGGGCAATTTTATGTTTTTTTTTTTTTTTTGAAAATTACCTAAATAATTATGACTTGTTATCCACAAGTCTAGTTTTTTAGCCAAAAATAGCACATGATTTTTAAGCAGTAAAATTATTTCCACATTTTTTTCTTGTGCATTGCTAAAGTATCAGCCTACATTTTTTCTTAAATAAATTAGTATGTCTTTAGGATTTTGATTTAAGCATGGAAAAATTTCTTTGAAATCATCTTATTTCAAAAAATTAATTTAAATTTTAAATCGTCCTAAAATATTTATTTAGAATTTAGACAATTCTAAGTTTTCTTAATTATATCTAAAAAAAAATTTTTAGTCAACACATTTTTGCATATTTTTAAAAACTTAATATATATTTAAAAATATTTGAAAGCTCAATTTTCTACAAATAATTTTAAATTTTTTTGTTTATTTATTCTTATAAAATTATTAGCTTATCGTTGAAAATTTCTAATTTTTTATAAGTAGTGTAAAAATATTTCTTAAATATTTTTTCAACAGAAAATGAATGAAAGTGAATTTATTTACGGAAAAAAATTTTCCAAATATAAAAATTAATTTTAAGCACAAAAAAAACTTGGAAATTTCTTCCAAGTTTTTTTGATTTTTCTTTATTTTTTATTTTTTTATAGTTTTTATTATTTTTGATATTACAAACAAGATCAAAAGAAAATCTATTATCAAAAATCCTAAGTACAAATAGTTTGTGATTTTTACATTTTTACTTATTTGGGTAGTTTGGATTTCATCTTGCGCTAGTTCTTCTTTTTCTTCTAGTCTTTTTGCGTTTACTAGAAGTCTTTTTGGCCTTGGCCATCTAAATGGATGGCAAGTTAGAAGGGTAATAATGTCTTCTCCTTCTACAACTTTTAATTTTTCCCAATCGTAAGGTCCTATTACTTCTTTTGATGAAACTTCGTAAGTAAGGGTTTTTTCTGCTCTTTTTATATAAATTTTATCGCCTTGTACTAAGTCATCTGCGTACAAAAGCATAGTATCTCCCCACCAGCCTCTGTGACCTGCAAGGACACTTCTTGTAGATTTGCCTCCTATGGGAATTGATGTTCCTGAAACTTGTCCAAGTCCCCAAGCTATATGCTCATAGCTTGCATCAAGATAAATTGGAATTTTTTTGTTTAATTTTGGTATTTCAATGTAGGCAAATATATCATCTTGGTTATTTAAAATATTTACTGAGCCTAGATTTTTGCTTGTAAACGGATCAACCATAGATATATCGGATTTTTTTACTATTTCGTTATATTCTTTGGCTTTTTCTTCTATTTGGTCAAATTTTTCGTCTTCTTTTTGGGCTTTTATTATTTTTTCTATTTTATATTTGTTTTCTATGTTTGAGTAGATTCTTTTTGAAAATGGAAAGGCAAGTGTTATCAGTCCAAAAAGTATTAATATATAGCCAAAGATTTTAATTTTCTTTTTCGCTGAGTTTTCTTTCAATGTCTATTACCTCCATTTTGATTTTCTTTGAATATCTTTTTTCTCTTAGATATACCATTATTGTAAATAATAGTATTGGCAAGAGTACTAAGAATAATTGGAAGAAATTTGGTTTTAGTCTTGGTGTATTAGCTTTTCCGTCGTCAATAGCTTGGGTATATGGAATCCTATATCCTCTTACCAAAAGCCTGTGAGAATTTATCATGTATGGTGTGCAGGTCAAAAGGGTCGCATAATCTTTTTTTTCTGAAACTAAAATCGGTTCGAAGTTTGATGGTTCTACAACTTGGATTTTGTCGACTTTGTATGCTAAGGTTTCTTTTATATTATGGATATAAAATATATCGCCTTCTGTCATTTGGTTTAAATTTCTAAATAAAAGTGCGTTTGGTAGTCCTCTGTGGGCTGTTATAACTGTGTGGGTTGATTCGCCTCCTATTGGAAGGGATGTCCCTTCCAAATGGCCTGCTCCTTTTTCCAAAACGTCATCGCTTGTTCCTGCATAAATTGGAAGATCGACTGCGATTTTTGGGATTTCTATGTGTCCCAACATTTCGTGAACTTCTAGCATTTTTGCGTATTCTGCTTTGGCGTCTTTTACTTTTTTGTCGTATGGGTCTACAAGTTTTGATGGATCAAGAGTTTGGTTATAAATTCTTGCAAGCTCCATCCTTCTTTCTAATTCTTTTTTGTCGATTTGTTCTTTTTCTTTATTAAATATAACAATCTCATCATTGGCTTTTATTTCATAAAATTTTTGGCTTATAAATGGATAGGAAAAAATCAAAAAGCCTACTAGAAATATTAGTAAAAAGGGAAGATTTTTCTTTATATTAATCTTTCTTTTCATTATCTTCACCTATCTTGTCTAATTTTTCTTTGATTTGGTCAATTTTACTTGATGTTTTTTTGTTTTCTTTCCTTAGTTTTCTAATTCTCCATAAAAGTATGATTATTATAATTAGGGCTATGAAGAATAAAATTCTAAATATCCAATTTGTTTTATTTTCTTTTATCAATTCTTCATCTACACTTTCTACGTATTCTACTCTGTGTCCTCTTACTAAAAGTCTGTGGGAATTTATCATAAAAGGTGTGCAGGTCAAAAGGGTTGCATAATCGTGGCCTGGTGCTATCATTAAATCTTCAAAATTGCTTGGCTCTATGACTTTTATTTGGTCAACTTGGTAAGCTATAGTTTTTTCTATATTATGAATATAAAATTTATCTCCAACTTCAAGCTCGTTTAAATTTGTAAACAAAGTTTTTTCTGGAAGACCTCTGTGAGCTGTAAGGACTGTGTGGGTATTATTTCCTCCGATTGGAAGTGATGTTCCTTCCAAATGGCCAACTCCTTTTTGCAAAACATCTTCGCTGGTTCCTGCATAGATTGGCAAGTCTTGGTTTATTTTTGGAATTTCAATATGACCGATCATTTCCTCAACTTCGAGCATCCTAGCATATTCTTTCCTACCTTCTTTGTATCTTTTTTCAGTGAAAGGATCATTTGTAGGACCTCCTGACAAGGAGTCATTGTAGGCTTTGGCAAGGCCCATTCTTCTTCGGATTTCTTCTTTGTCAAGTTTTGATTTTCCTTGATTAAAAACTTCGACTTGATTGTTCGATTCAATCCTATAATAAAATCTGGATATAATAGGATACAATAAAATTAATATTCCTATCAAAAATATTAATTTCCACAATATATTCGTTTTTTTTGATTTTTTCTTTTTATTTTCCATTTTATCACCATAAATTTTTTATAAATCTTTCTTACTAGATTTAATCTTACACCAAAAATACTTATTAATAAAGGCTTTTTTCTAGAAATTTGAAAATCTATAAAATTTTTATGGACATTTTCTCAATTTTGATTATCTATATATGAAAGGAGCGATAATATGAAGCTAAAAATTAAATTCGATGTAAACGAAGGACAAGAAGTAAAGAAAGTTTCTAGAACATTTTCAAATCTAGATGATGCTCTAACTAATGACGAGCTTAAAAATTTTGCCAATGCTTATATAAAGCTAAGCGAAACAGATTCATATAGTTTTGAAAAAATCACTGAAGAAGTTATTTAATTAAAAGAAAGGAGATAATATGCAAACAAAAAAACTAAAACTATCTTTCAAAGATGCCTTGGGCAAAACAAAAATGGTAAGTGTTGACTATCCAAAGGCAAATTTGAATGACGAAATTGTAAAAGCACAAATGGGAGAGATGATAAATTCAAAAGTTCTCCAAACAAAAGAAGGTAAAATCACAACTATGAACAAAGCCTATATGGAAAATATTTCAAGAGATGATTTTACACTAGCATAAGATAAAAGACGGGTTTTCCCGTCTTTTCTTTTGCTCTTTTTTTATAATGATTTTTATATTAAATTCCTTTTACTTTAATTTTTCTATCGCCAAATCTCTTTTAGGCGAATTTTTTTTATTTTTTTGCATTTTATCTGATTAAACTTTTTCCAAAATTTTTACTAGAATTATGGTGTCGACAAATACAGGCGATCGCAGTTAGGAAAATTTAATGAAAATATGTATAGAAAATTTGGATGCGATTATTGAAAAATATCAACCTCTTTTGCTTTCTATGGCAAATAGGTTTGATATTTTTGACAAAAATGAGGCTTATATTATGGCAAGGGACATGGTTTTTGAAATTGTAGAAGATTTTGATGCTAAGAAGGGGTCTTTTGGTGGATATTTGAAATATAGGCTGTATTTTTATTTTTTGAATGAGTGTAAGAGGGAAAAAATTTATTCTTTAAATTCTAAGGATATGCAAGGTGTGGAAATTATAGAAAAAATAGATGATGATATTTCGATTGAGGATGATTTTGTAAGAAAAATCGAAATAAATGAATTGGAAAATGCTCTTAAATCTTTGAAAAAACAAGAGAGGGAAATTTTGTATTTAAAATATGATAAGAATTTTTCTCACAAGGAAATTGCAAGGCTTTTGAATCTTTCTCCTAAATCTATTACTAATTATCACTACCTTATTATTAAAAAGCTTAGAAAATATTTTGAGAAAGAGGATTTGGTTTAGTCTATTATTGACTAAATTATTAATTTATTGTACACTTAATGTCTAGAGAAGTCTTTCTTCTTTAAAGAAAGGAGGATTTATGGACAAGGTTGTTGCAATTCTTCCAACTATAATCAAGGGAGTTGGGATTGGATGTGAAGTTTATACCAACAAAAAAGTTTTTGTTGATAGGAGATCTTGCGAGGTTGTTTTGAAACATATGGCTTGTGAGAGGTCTATTTCTGTTAAACTTATGCACAAAAATATCAAGGAAATTTTAAAGGTTTCTAGGAATTTGCCTTATTGCATCGATGCTTTTAATGTGTTTTTTCCTTTTAAGATTAACCAAACCGAAAATGACGATTTTAGGCGTGGTTTTGTGAATTGTTATTATGTAAAGGATATTAAAAACTCAACTATAATTCTTAAAAACGGAATGACTCTTTCAAGTCTAAACAGGGACAGGGCGCTTAAAAATAATTTCAACAACGCAAGCAAAATTATGTATATGAAATTTGCAAGAGATATGGCAAAGATGAGAAGATCTATGGATTTCATTGATGAAATTGCTTTGTGATTTTCTTATTATGGAATGTGAAAATTCGGGTTAAAAAAGGGCTGTTGCAAAAATGAATAAGTCATTTTTTGCAACAGCCTCTTATTTTTTATTCTCCCATTGCCTCTTTGTCTACAAATAGGTAGCAGTTTGGATGAAGTGATAGGAAAGATGCTGGGAAAGATGGGGAGATTTCTTTGCCTTCTATTAATTTTTTAACTACATCTTTTTTATTTTTACCGCTTGCTACCACTATTAGGGTTTTGGCATTAAAAGCATCTGCCATTCCCATTGAAATGGCGTATTTTGGTACATCATCTTTTGATTCGAAAAATCTTGAGTTTGCTTCGATGGTTGCATCTGCTAATTTTACTATTGATGTTCTTTTATTTAAAAATTCTCCTGGTTCGTTGAAAGCTAGATGACCATTTGGTCCAAGGCCTAGAACTTGCAAATCTCTTGTTCCAAAATCGTCTAATAATTTATTGTATTCTTCTGCGTATTTTTCGTCGTTTGTGTCTGCTTTTGGTAGGTGGGTATTTTCTTTTTTGATATTTACGTGGTTAAATAAATTTTCATTCATAAAATATTGGTAGGATTGTTCATTTTCTGGACTAATTCCTACGTATTCGTCTAAATTTATTGTTTTTGCCCAATGAAAGGAAATTTCTCCTTCTTTTTGAGCTTTTATTAGGTTTTTATATAATCCGATTGGGGATGAGCCTGTTGCAAGTCCCAATTTTGATTGAGGTTTTTCTTGCAAAATGCTTATAAAAAGATCGGCTGCTTTTTGTGATAATTCTTCGTATGATTCTGAAACTATTACTTTCATTTTTTCTCCTTTTTATTTTTTATCCTATATATTTTGCTCTTAGGCATTGGGTAAAATTTATTTTGCCTAAGCTTTGATATTAGTATTTTACTGGACTTTTAGATTTTTAAAAGATTTTTCCTTGTTCTAATTTTTAAATGAATGGACTGGAGCTGGGATTCTTCCTCCCCTATTTACAAATTTTTCTGCACTTGAATTATTTACTTCCATAATTGGAGCATAACCCAAAAGTCCTCCAAATTCTGCAAATTCTCCTTTTTTCTTGCCATAAACTGGTATAACCCTAACGGCTGTTGTTTTTTGATTTATAACTCCAATGGATGCCTCATCCAAAATCATAGCAGAGATTGTTGATGCTGGTGTATCTCCGGCAATTGCAATCATATCAAGTCCAACCGAACAAACTGAAGTCATGGCTTCAAGTTTGTCGAAGGTCAAATGTCCAGCTTGGGCAGCTTTTATCATTCCCTCATCTTCGCTTACTGGAATAAATGCTCCAGAAAGTCCTCCGACTGATGATGATGCCATAAGTCCACCTTTTTTAACTGCATCATTTAACATAGCAAGGGCAGCTGTTGTTCCGTGTCCTCCAACATTTTCAATTCCAATTTCTTCTAAAATTCTTCCAACGCTATCGCCAATTGCTGGAGTTGGGGCAAGTGATAAATCCAAAATTCCAAATTCTTTTCCAAGTCTTTTTGCAACATCACGACCTATTAAATCTCCCATTCTTGTGATTTTGAAAGCTGTTTTTTTGATTGTTTCGTAAACTTCGTTGATTGGTTTTTCCCTATCTTTTTCAAGGGCAGATTTTACAACGCCAGGGCCTGAAACTCCTACGTTTATAACTGTATCGCCTTCTCCTACTCCAAGAAAAGATCCCGCCATAAAAGGATTGTCTTCGACCGCATTTGCAAAGGCAACAAATTTTGCACAGCCAAGGGAGTCTTGATCCTTGGTTAATTTTGCCAATTCTTTGATTTTTTCTCCCAAAAGTTTTACCGCATCAAGATTAATTCCAGATCTTGTTGAACCAACATTTACAGATGAACAAACATAATCAGTTGTAGATAAGGCATGAGGAATTGAATTTATCAAAACTTCGTCAGATTTTGTCATTGATTTGTGAACAAGGGCAGAAAATCCCCCAATAAAATCAACGCCAACTTCCTTAGCAACCTTGTCCAAAACTTCTGCATAAGGTGTGTAATCATCAATTTTTGAGCTTGCCGCAACCAAAGAAATTGGTGTTACAGAAATTCTATTATTAATTATAGGCACTCCATAAATTTCTTGGGCAAGTTTTGTGGTTTTGATGAAATTTTCAGTTTCTTTCATCATCTTGTCATAAATTTTTTGGCAAGATTTTTTATAATCACTATCTGCACAATCAAGAAGGGATATGCCCATGGTTATGGTTCTAATATCAAGGTGTTCTTGGTCGAGCATTTTTATAGTTTCAATAATTTGCTTTGTATCCATATTAAATCCTTGCCATCTTATCAAAAAGATCTTCGTTTTGAAGTCTTAGTTCAAGACCAATTTCTTCGCCCAATTTTATCAAATCATCCTTTATTTTTTCAAAAGATTCGTTGGCATTAGTTAAATCAACATTAATGATTCCCACAAAATTTTTCTCCATTATAGTTTGGTTAAAATCTAAAATATTCATATTATATTTATAAAGTAACTCACTTACCTTATAAACTATGCCAGGTTTGTCATTTCCAATTATGGTTAAAATTGCTTTCATAAAAATCTCCTTTTATTTTCTTACAAATATTTTAGCACATTAGCGAAAATATTGAAATTTATTTATAATTTTTGAAAATACTTTCAAAAAAGTAAGGACTAAAAATAAAGTCTAAGAAATTTTAATTTGCACTATAAATTTTTTAAAAATTTATCGAAACAAAATTTAAAATAAGATAATTTTGGACAAAAAAAATCCTGCTTTATGCAGGACTTTTTTTGAAAGATTCTAATTTTTGTTTTTTTTTTATATTTTCGTGTTTATTTTTTACTTATTAATAGTTAAAGTTTGCAACTTCAAAGTATTCTTGTGGATGTTTACAAGCTGGACAAAGTTTTGGAGCTTTTTTGCCTTCGTAGATATATCCACAGTTTAAACATTTCCATTTAACTGTTTCTTCTTTTTCAAATACTTTTCCATTTTCTATATTGTCATGTAATTTTTGGTATCTATCTCTGTGAGCTGCTTCAACTTTTGCGATTTGTTCCCAGCTTCTTGCGATTTCTTCAAATCCTTCTTCTCTTGCAACTTCTGCAAATTTTGGATACATATCTTCAGCTTCTTCGTTTTCTCCGCCGATTGCACCTTCAAGATTTGTTAATGTATCATGATATACAACTGGGAATGCTGTATATTCTGGATTTAATTCGATTGCGTCTAATTTAAATTCTTCTTTTAAATATTTATAGAATACTTTAGCGTGTTCTTGTTCGTTTCTTGCTGTTTCTTCAAAAATTTCTTTGATTTGAACATATCCTTCTTTTTTAGCAATTTTAGCTGCGATTGTGTATCTCATTGTTGCTTGAGATTCACCTGCAAATGATGTAATTAAATTGCTAGCTGTTTTTGTTCCTTTTAATTCTGCCATATATGTACTTCCTTTCTACGTATTTTTTTACCGTTTCGTCTTTACATTTATAGTATATCTTATTATTTTTATTTGTCAAGAATGATTCTAAAGTTTTAATCATTCTAAAATAATGATTTTTATTATCATTATCAATTTAGAAATGTTTTCTATTATTGAGAATTTCTATTTTATTACTTTTAAAGTTTTGACTTATTTAGATTTCAAAATATTTTGTAAGCAAATTATAAAATTATATTTAGCTAGTTAAGGATTAAAGTAAGCTTTTAGTTTTATAATTTTTTGCTTTTTAATTTTATTTAATTAATTATTTACTTTATTTATTAACTATATTAGCAAAATAAATTTCCCATATTATTCCTTTTTGGGTATAATTTATCCAAAGGAGGATTTGTAATGAAAATTGATTTTAATAATGTCGACTTATCAAATCTCAATTCTTATAAGGAAAAAAGTCTTGATGCTTTTTCTTCTTTGATGAACAAAGACGGAGAAGGCAATGATTTTTTGGGTTGGATTGATAGGCCAAATAACCTAGATATGGAAGAATATGAAAGAATTAAAGTAGCTAGCAAGAAAATCCAAAACAATTCTGATTGTTTGGTAACTATTGGCATAGGCGGATCTTATCTTGGTACTAAGGCTGTTGACTATGCTATGAAAGGATATTTTCCTAAAAATGATAAGACTGAATTAATTTATGCAGGTCATCAAATTTCTGGGGAATATTTGCATGAACTTCTTGATTATCTAAAGGAAAAAGAATTTTCTATTAATGTAATTTCAAAATCAGGTACTACTACTGAACCTGCTATTGCCTTTAGATTTGTTAAGGAGCTTTTGGAAGAAAAATATGGAAAAGAAGAAGCTAAGGAAAGAATATTTGTTACAACTGATAGGCAAAAGGGAGCTTTGAAAGATTTGGCTAACAAGGAAGGCTATGAAACTTTTGTAGTTCCTGATGATATTGGGGGAAGATTTTCTGTAATTTCTGCGGTTGGTCTTTTGCCTTTGTGTGTTGCCGGAATTGACATTGATAAATTTGTCGCTGGATTTAAAAAAGGAATTGAAAATTATACTGTAGATTCTTTTGAAGAAAATAAGGCTATCCAATATGCGGCTCTTAGAAATATGTTAAATGAAGATGGCAAAGACCTTGAAGTTTTGGTAAATTATGAGCCAAAATTAAAATATGTTTCTGAATGGTGGAAGCAATTATTTGCTGAAAGTGAAGGAAAAGATGGTAAAGGAATTTTCCCAGTTTCTGTAAACAATACTACTGATCTTCACTCTGTTGGACAAATGATTCAAGAAGGCAAGAGAAATTTATTTGAAACTGTTTTGAAAGTTCAAAATGCCAATAAGGACCTTACTATTATGGAAGATGAAGAAAATCTTGATGGTTTGAATTATCTTGCTGGCAAAAAAATGTCTTTTGTAAATGAAAAAGCAATGGAAGGAACGTGGATATATGCTAGGAGTAAATCCATTTAATCAACCAGGAGTTGAAGAATATAAATCTCAAATGTTCAAATTATTAGGAAAACCAGGATATTAAAAAAATTTAAAAATTTTATAATGTGTTTTACAAAAAAAGCTGTAGTAATCTACAGCTTTTTATATTATTATTTATCAGAATATTTTAATGCTCCACCTAAAAGTCCATTTACAAAATCTCTAGATTCGTAAATTTTGTAATAGGTAAATTTCTTTTCTAGAAGAAGTTTTGCCCTTATCGTTAGTTTGTTTTGTTTATCATTGGATAAATTTTTTATATAAGTTGCATGAACATTGGTGTCTTTATTTTTTAATTTATCGTATACATCGACATAGGAAATATTTGTCTTTTACATCGACTTTTAAATTGGCAAAGTTCGCCTTCAAAAATTCTTCTTGTTCTTTTTTATCAGATGAATAAGATTTTTTCAAAATGTCCTCTACATTGGTAATCTTATCAAAATATTTTTCTTGTTTTTCATAATCCAAATTCTTAATTGAAGAAACAGCCCTTTTTATAGTCCTTTGAGGCGTATTTATAAATTTTTGATATAAAAACAATGGTATCATTAAAATTATAAAAACAAGTAAGAGTTTGATTAAGCTATCCCTTTGTTTTCTTTTTCTTCTATTTCTTTTCTTATCTTGGATTTTTTTATTATTGTATTTATTTGTGTGTTGTCTGTTTGTCTGGCTTTTTTCCAAAAAAGCTTCACTTCTTTTTTTCCTTGTCATAATTTCCCCTAAATAATTTTCTTTTAAGCCGATATTATTATATAATCATAGTGGTGATACTATGAAAAAACAAAAAATAATAATAGCAGATCTTATAGCAATTATTTTTACCTTAATTACAATATACTTACCCTTATTTACAAATAAAATAACCTTTACACAAATATATTTTTTGTATATTTGCGCATATTTTGCAGTAATCTTTTCAAATCAAAAGGATAAAAAAGTATTTTATTTTTTTATTCCCCTTTTGACACTAAGCCTTATACTTATTTTATTAGATAAAGTAGATATTTACAACATAAATGTAGTAAGAAAAAATTTTTTGACTATAATTAATAAAAATTACAGAATTTTATTAGGAATTTTTCTCTTATATATTATAGAAAGATGCTCAACCAAAATATTTGGCTCTTATTTTTCCATGGCAGTTGGAATAATAAGTCTAATTTTATTTTTACTTGCATATAACACAAAATATTTACAAGCTATCGAAAAATATCAAAAATACTTATTTTATATTTTTATTTATTTCTCCTTTGCAAGAATTCTTCCAGCAAAAGAAGTAAATAAGTACCTTTATATAATAACCCTATTGATATTTTTTATAGAAATCCTTGCCATAGACAAATATAAAATTTTTATAGGCTTTCACATTTCAGCAGTTTTGATAATTTATTTAATACTAAAAACAAATATTTACGAAGTGAATTTTGAAAAATATTTTTTGAGCGGACTACTCTACCTATTCCCCTTTACAAAAATAATCCTAAATTCCTTCCTAAACCTAACAAGTCCACTATTACAAATAGCAACCGGACTTGTAGTATTTTTCCTATCTCTTATTTTTTATCAAATAAGATTAGGTTTTTTAGATTATATATTTTTGGGAATCCATAAAAACAAAAAATAAGGGCATTCGCCCTTATTTTTTTAATTATTTTCTTTTTTTACTTTTAAATAGACCAACAGCTGAACCTAATAATGCTAGTATTGCTCCTGTAGAGCTTGCTACTCCTGTTTTTACATTATTTGATTGTTTACTGTATTCGTTTTTAATAGTTTTTTTAGATTTTCTTTGAGCTTTATTGTCATCATCCTTATTAGAATTATTTTTTTCTTTAGGATTTTTTGATGAATCTTTTGGATTTGATGAATCATCTGGATTTTGTGGATTTGATGGATTTTGAGGAGTTTGTTCGTCTGGTTTTTGCTCATTTAATTTTAGTAATTCTTCTTTTATTTTTTCTACTTCCTCTATTGTTTTTGCCTTTCTTATTTTTTCCAAATACAAATCTTCTTTTATTCCTGCATCATTTAGCTCTTTTATTGCATCTTCTTGTGCTTTTCTTAGTTTTTCGTATTTTTCTACAGATTCCAAGATTTTTTCGTATGAATCTTTGCTTATCAAATCATTTTCTCTTATATATTCAAAATTTTCTTTTAATGAATCTAAACTTTCATCATCTACTGAATCTATAATCTCTTTTAATTTATCATAGTCAATTTTTTCGTGTCCTTGTCCTATATCTTGAAGTGAGAAAATAAATTCTGCTGCTGATAAAAATACGTTATTATTATCTCCATAAGTTTCGGTTGGTGTGATTATGATTTTTTTGGCATTTATTGGTTTTTCAAATTCTACTTTTTTTGCTTTTGCATCTTTTGCAAAATTTTTAAATTCTATAATTGTAGAATTTCCCTTATCGTCAATTATTTCAAGTTTTCCTGATTTTATTATTCCATTATGTCCACTTTGTCTTGGAATGTATATAAAATCTTTTATCAAGGTTGCTTGTTTTAATTCTACTGTTGCACTTTTTCCAATTGAATTATCATACCAAGGAGAATGCCATGTGGTAGATGTGTTTTTGTCAAAGGCTTTTTCCAATTCTTCGCCAGCTTGTGCAACTGCATCAAGACTTTCTATATCTTCAAGGCCTATTGAATCTTTTACAGCCTCTAATTCGGATTGTTTTTGATATACATCATCTATCAATTTTTGCATATCTTCTGGTTTCATATTTTCATCTGCCAATATTACCTTTGCAAGTGCATCTTGGTAATCTTTAACTGATTCTTCCTTATATTTTGATAAATCTTTTTGTGGGGTAAAACTTTCCAAGAAATTTTCTTTTAATATTTTTGATGTAACTTCTACTTGTTTTATCAAAAGATTATCTAAAACAAAATCCTTATAAGACCTAAAATCTGATACTGAGCCTGAAGTTTTTTGAAGATCAGCTGCTTTTGTTGTTGACAAAATTCCAATCCATCTTCCTTTTGCTCCTTCTACCAAAAATTTAACTCTCTTTGTACTTTTATCATTTCCATCTTCCCAAGTTTTTGGCAAATGATATACTTTTAAATTTGATGGATTTGTATATTCTCCTTCTCCTATTACAAATGCATAAGTTCCATCGCTACCTGCTTCGTAATCAAATACAACTTGATAAGTTTTTCCTTCTTCAAACCTATAATTTTGTGGAATTGTTTGATAAACTAGGGCATTTCTTCCTGTAAGTCCATTTGTTTTTAAGGACCAATTTCCTTCAATTACATCATTTATAACTTTTCCATTCCATCCTTTTTGTGTGTATGGATCGTGTTTTTCAGAAAGATGAGTTCTATTATCTTCTACTCCTTCAACATTTCCTATTACAAATGGGAAAATACCTTGTCCAACTTGCTCAAAGTTTTGGAAAAATTCTCCATCGCCAATATCGTGACTATTTTCATACATTTGTGACTTATTTTCAAAAACTCTCAAGTCATCAAAATAAGTTGCTCCTTCGCCTTTTTCTCTTTTTAATGTTATTGTTACATCTTCTGGATTTTCTCCAGTTGTAAAATAAACATACATATTTTGGAAATAAGATGTGTCATCAACAGTTGCAGATTTTTGCCATGTATTGTGGGCATTTGCTTTTACATAATTTTTTGCTATTGATTTTTCGGTGTAGTTAGAATAAGTTTTTCCATTAGATTTTATTTCCAGATAAGCCTTAGCATCTGATCTATTATCTACTCCTACATATATTGCGTATTTAGTATTTTTCTTTAGTCCAGTGATTTTTTGTGTAAGGCTTACTTCTTCTTTATTATCATTTATTCTAAGCATTGGATTTGCACCTTGTGATAAGAATACATCAGCGGATTTTTTATCTCCTTTTATATCCCAATGCTCAAGTGATTTTGAATTAAATCCTACATCTTCAATTCCCATGCCTTCAGAAAATTTCACATTTTCTTTTTCTTGTTTTTCTTTGTAGATTACATAAGCTGTATTTGCTTTTGCATCAAGTTCCAATTTTCCATCTACAATTTCTACTATTTTCTCGTTAGTTTTTCCTAAATCTGTAAGTTCATAAACATAAACTTTTCCGCTCCAACCATCTAAAACTTCCCATGTAGATTTTCCAGCTTGTGGATTAAAATGGTAGAGTTTTTCAACGCCGTTTTGAGTCCATGGAATCAAATATTTTCCTTCATCAAACACAACTTTTCCATTTAAAGTCATTTTTCTTTGTTTGTACAAAGGATTATTTACATCATTTGATTTTCTGGTTATTATAAGCTCATCATATTTGCCATTTTCTTTTTCATTTCTTAATTTGATTTCCATTTCTGGAGTCCACTTATAACTTTGTCCATTGTCAGACATATTTACTGGATTTCCATTTTTCCATTCATACACCTTGTAATGTTGGATAAATTTGGTTGGAAGATTTGTTTTGAAAATATTTTTAATAAATCCATCCCAATCATTTCTTCCTTGCCAGCCTTCAAAATCAATCATGTCATAGCCACCAAGCAATGGATTAACTGCTGCTCCACCATATTTAGGATAATTTCCTACCCATGAATCTTTTTGATGATTTCTAATAAATCTAACTATATCAGAATTTATTCCTTTTAATGAATAACCACCGTATGTTAAATCTGCTGCCCAGTGTTGGAATGTAGAATCATATTCTCCAGCAAATCCCCACTCAAAAGCTGCTCTCCAGCCAAGATCATTTAATTCTTTTGCAAGTTGATGAGTTTGCCAAGCGTTGTTATCTCCTGATTGACCATTGCCCCAAACGTCTACATAAACAAAATCTAATTTATCTCCAACTATATCATATAAGTCTTTGAATCTATTATATCTACCATTTGCCAAATCGTATGACGCATCTATATTTATCCCTTGGTCTAGCCAATTCCATCCATATTTAAAATTACCATTTTCATCTTTTCTTAGTCTATCTGGTGTAAAATATTTACTTTCAGGATAAGTTTCTGATGCATTTACATGGATTCCTATTCTTGCTCCATATTTTTTTGCTAATTCTAATAATTTTACAAAGTCTTCTGCACCACCAATTCTTTTTCCTATATCTGCATAATTTAAGTGACCAGAATCATGTCCTTCTGAGCCATATCCTTTTAATAAAACCATTTGTCCAAGTCCATCTGTGTTTAGATAAACTTTTTTAATTCCATCAAGGGTTGCCAAGAATGGATTTTGAGCTTGGGAACCAAAATTCATTGCTATTCTTTGTCCGATCAAATCTTTTACATATTCAGATCCTTTTGGATTGTTCATTATATTTCTATATGCAATAGCTCCATCTTGCCAATCTACTTTACCATCATTATTTAAATCATCTGCTAATATAACTTTAGCTTCAGGTTTTATCCAAGTTCTCTCATCATAAACTTTATAAGTTCCATCTTCATTTTTGTGAGCCAATTGATAAAGAAAAGCTGATGAGCCAATTCCTACAAAATTTTCTTTTCCATAAGTTTTTTTGTTTACAGTAAGTCTAGTGTAATCATTTGATCCACCACCATAATTAAATTGTGAATTTGACCAAACTCCTGCTGAAATATTTTTATTAGAAACAAAGCCATACATATAACCCTTGTTTTCTATTTTTCCCATAGGATTTGTAACATCAATGTGGTCATCGCCTTTTTGATGAGTATTTACACTCATTCTTGCCCCATCAAATTTTGCATTTTCTTCACTGCTTGAAACAGATGCTAAAAAATTATCTTTAAAATCAATCGTAGTTATCAATTTTTTTGGATTATCAATTGTAGAGCCACCTTTAATATTGTTATTATTTACTATATTTACAATATTAAAATGTAATTGATTATCGAGAATTTTCATTCTAACATCAAGAATTGCATTTATATAATTTGCATCATCTTTTATTGTTAGAGTATATTTGGCTTCATTTGCTGAAATTTTTTCATATTTTACATCTGGTTTTACTTTTATTCCATTTATATTTAGAGTATCAGTGAAATTTACATTTGCCTTAAATGTTTTTCCCTTATATGAATATTCTTTTACTCTTGGAAATAAGGTATCAATTGTGGCTTTCATTTCTTTTGATTCTATGGTGTCATAAACAGCCTTAGAATCATCAGCCTCATCTGCCTTTTCGATTGGTTTTTCTTGAGCTTTAATATTTTCTTGATTGTCAGTTTTTACTAAAATATTTGTTGTTTCATTTCCATAAGAACCCAATTTTAATAATACTGACCTATTATTAATTAAAGCATCAAATATTTCTTTTGGAATAACTTTTGTATCAAAAACAGCATTTCCATTATTAGTTGCATTTAATTGACCATCACTTTTGATAGAAATTGAAAGAGAATTTTTCTCTCCTTTTTTAGGAGCTTCTACTCTTTTTCCACCATAATAGTCGCCTTTTCCATTTAATTTATATTCCCAAAACCAGCCTGCTCTATCATAGCCTACGAAAATATTATTTGAATTATCTTTGTGATATAAAAACACTCCAAATCTAGATTGGTTTTCATTAGAATTATCTATAAAATCAACATTTACATTTGTATTACCAGAAGGATTTGATTCAACGCCTTCTTTTTTAAAATTTGCAGTATTTTGACCATTATCATTTTTTTGAGTTGATTTTAAATTATTATAGCGAGTATTATCTACTATAGTTTCTTCAACTTCTCCTTCTTTTGAAGCCTTATTCCATTCTATAACTTCCTTTTGTTCATTCTCTTTTGCTGGAGATTTTTTAGGCAAATCATTTTTGTTTTCTTCTAATTTAGGCTTTTCATTATTTTCAAAAGAATTTGTTTTTTCTTTTTCAACTTCTTTATTATTTTCATTTTCTAAAGCTTTTTTGTTTTCATCTTCTTTAGAAACATCATTATTTATTTGGTCATTTTTTAATTCAGTTTCATTTTTATCATTTTTTTCAAAATTTTCTTTTTCAACAAGTTCATTTGTAGGTTTTTCTTCAGATGCAAAAGCCTCATTTGACGCAATAGTAAGCACAGATAAACTTATCGCGCAAGCTAGTATTTTTTTAGGCAATTTATTTTTTGCATGGTTTTTTGACTTCATAAATCTTCTCCCTTTTATAAATCGTTTTCAATATACATTTTGGTAATTACCACTTCAAATTTATAATACACTATTTGCTCAATGCTGTCAAAACATTTTCCTAGATGTAAATATTCTTAATATTAAAAATTTTTAAATTAAAAACCAGACTTAAGTAAATAAGTCTGGTTTTTAATTTATTATAAAATTTCTATTTTTTCTTTGTAATCGCGTCTTAAAAAATATGCGCAATATAGCCCTGCCAAAAATTCTGCTATTATAAATGAATACCAGATTTTATTAATATCTCCAGTTTTTTCTCCTATAAAATACATCAATGGCAACAAAATTATAAATTGTCTTAAAAATGGTTCAAAAAGTGCTATTCCTGCACTTGATAGGGATTGAAAAATTGATGCGCAGACTATGGAAAATCCTACTGGCAAATATGAAATTGCTACAATTCTTATCATTGGTATTCCTATTTCTTTCATTTTATCTGTGGCTGAAAATAAATTTAAAATCGCCTCTGGAAAAACCATAAATATTATCATACCAAAAATTATCATAAGGGTTGCCCACGTGATTGATAATTCTATTGATTTTTTTATTCTCTCTTTGTTTCCTGCCCCAAAATTATATGAAATTATTGGAACCATTGCATTTGATATGCCCAAAACTGGCATAAATTCAAAGCTTTGTAGTTTAAACATTACTCCATAAACAGCTATGGCTGATTGGCCAAAGCCTGCAAGGATTGTATTTATAAAAAATACTGCAAAAGATGTGATTGCATTCATCAAAGCTGCTGGAAGTCCTATTGAAAAAATTTCTTTAAAAATTAAATGGGACATTGAAAAACCTTTGAAAGTCAATTTTACTTCCTTATTTTTTACTAAATTTAATGCCCCAATAACTTGAGTTAGCATGGTATAAACTGTAAGTCCAGTTGATTGAAGAAGTTTTTCAAAAAATATTTGGAAAAATACTCCCAAAGAAAATAGGCAAACTATGTGAAGATAATCTATACCATAAGAAATAATTTTAGGATCATTTGTTTGCATTTTTATAAAAGGTTCAACAAAAAATATTGCAATAAAAACAAAAATCAAAGACATAAATGCTGATAAAATTATTCCATGAACTGCAACACTGCTCGCCTTTTTTTCATTTTTCATTCCCAAATACCTAGATAAAAGCGCCGATACACCAATGGATAAACCAACGCTAAATGCTATAATTATATTTTGAATAGGAAAAGAAATTGTTACAGCCGTAAGAGCTTTTTCTGATAATCTCGCTACAAAAATTGAATCGACAATATTATAAATTGCTTGAACAAACTCCTTTCTTTAAACAAAAAAACAGAAAAAATAACGGCAAAAGCCGCTATTTATTCTTCATTTTCAATTTGCTTTTCTCTTCTTATTATACTTTTTTCTACTGTTTTTCTTCTTTTTCTCGAATCATCTTGATCATTTATTAATGGATTTTGGGAAAAACTTAATCTTTCGTTAAAATCGTCAAGCAAGTCTTCATTAATATTTTCTCTTATAAAGCTATCTGACAAGGCTTTTAGCATAAATTTTTTGTCTGGTCTTTTCTCGTAAGATTCGCCAAATACCTTATCTTTTATAGCAAGCTCTATTAAATTTACACCTGAAAGATTTGTATAGTAGAAAGTTCTACCTTGTCTTACATTCATTTCCAAACAATAAATCTTTCCTGTCTTAGAATCTTTTTTGAAGTCAAAGTTAAATAAACCATAATAATCTATTTTTTCAACTATTTTTTTTGCAATTTCATAAAATTCTTCATCTTGATAGTCGATTTGAACAAGATGATTGCCAACCCACATATCTCTATGATCTGATAATAGATTTCTAGCTAAGGTCATTGAAACTTTTCCATCATTAGCCCTATATCCATTGAGGGAATATTCGCTTCCATCTACTCCATTTATATATTCTTGGACTATCATATTATGATCGTAGCCTTTTTCAAATATTTCCTTTAAAACATCTATTGCCTCTTGTTTCGATTCTAATTTATATCCTTTTTTCTTATTTTTAAGGTCTAAATCCAAAAATTGTGAATAATCATCAGCTTTTAAAAAAAGGTCGCCATCAAGATCCAACTGAGCCAAATTATCCTTATTTATTAGTTGAGTTTTTGGATAAAGGATATTGTTTTTATCTAATAACTTATAAAAATTTGATTTTTCTATAAGTTTTTCTCCAATTTCTTTGTTAGGATAAGGAATTTCAAAATCAAATTCTAATCTGTCTATGTTTTTTAAAAGCATTGACATATATTCTTCAGTTGGTACAAAAAAAACTAATTTTTCATCCTTGTGTTTCTTACCTATCTTATTTAAAAGTTTTACAAAAACATCATCATCTGTTGAAAAATTCTTTTTTGTATTAATATCAGCAATCTTTGAATCGACAAAAGGTACTAATACTGCACTACCAGCTACAATAGCTTTTTTTGAAAAAGCCTCATAGAAACTTCTTGCTACGGAGTAAGAATTGGAATCTGTTCCCAAGATTAAAGCATTAAATTTTTCCATTATTAATAAAAAACCTCCTAAATCATAAAGTTTTAAAATATTTTATTCAATATACAAAGAAAATAAGGGAAATAATCGTCATTAGACTTAAATCCAATGATTAAATTATAACCCTAATCTTCTAAAATATCTATTTAAAATATTGACTCTAAAGATTTATTATCTCTTTCTTCATCTAATTTTTCAATAAATTCTTCGAAAGATACATCTTTTGTTTCTTCTCCGTCTCTATTTCTTACTGATAATTTTCCAGATTTTTCCTCATTTTCGCCTACTACTAGCATGTAGTTTGTTCTCATAAGTTGAGCTTGTCTGATTTTATATCCTACTCCCTCACTTCTGTGATCAACTTCTACTCTGTAGCCAGCTTCTTTGATTTTTCCGCTCTGTGAAGCATTACTGGTCTTTTCTTTTCGCCGTTTTCGTCTATATATGTTAGGTCAAAGTTTTGTGGTAATTGGAAATCTAGTTGGATTGTTCCACATTGCCATGTTCTTTTTGCTGCATCTTCCAAGTGGAAGTCAATTTTTGGCCCATAAAATGCTCCATCTTTTGGATTTATTGTATAATCAATTCCTCTTTCAATCAAAGCATCTTCTAGGGCTTTTTCTGCAAAATCCCATTCTTCAATTTTTCCCATAAAATCATCTGGTCTTGTTGATAATTCTATTTTATATTTAAAACCAAATGTTGAATATAAAAGATCAGCAAGGTCGATCATTTTAAATACTTCGTCTTTTACTTGACTTGGCAAACAATAAACGTGAGCATCGTCTTGAGTAAATGTTCTTACTCTGAAAAGTCCGTGAAGGGCTCCTGATAATTCGTGTCTGTGAACTTGACCGTATTCTGCAAGTCTAATTGGAAGATCTCTGTATGAATGTGGTTCTTCTCCATAAACTAAAACTGATCCAGGGCAGTTCATTGGTTTTACCGCATAATTTTCCCCGTCAATTTTTGTAAAATACATATTTTCCTTGTAATGATCCCAGTGACCTGATCTGTGCCACAATTCTTCATTCATAATAAGTGGAGTTTGAATTTCGCCGTAACCATTTTCAGCCAAAACATCTGTCCACCAATTTAAAAGCTCATGTCTTAAAATCATTCCGTTTTCTTTAAAGAATGGGAATCCCGGAGCTTCATCATGGAAGGAGAATAAATTCATTTCTTTACCAATTTTTCTGTGGTCACGTCTTTTAGCTTCTTCTTGAAGTTCAATGTATTCATCTAATTGTTTTTTCTTTTCAAAGCTT
>QWCE01001432.1_pt1 | contig 49285 bp, 44 predicted proteins | sample 1972531 | NCBI WGS metagenome assembly QWCE01 (sample SAMN09866716, study PRJNA288562) | Human gut metagenome isolate term4_stool, whole genome shotgun sequencing... | reverse complement strand
TTCGTTCAGGAAGATGTTGCTGATGGCACCATCCTCGATCTTGAAGCACTTCATATCCTGGCCGCCGATGTCGATGATGAAGTCCACATCCGGCATGAAGTACTTGGCGGCGGTGAAGTGGGCCACCGTTTCCACCAGACCGTAGTCACAGCGGAAGGCGTTCTTCACCAGCTCTTCGCCGTAGCCGGTGGTGGTCACGCTGGCCACCTGCAGGCCGGGGTGTTCCTTGTAGATTTTGAGCAGCTGCTCCCGGATGAGGGGCAGCGGGTTGCCGAGATTGGGCTGATAGTTGGTGTACAAAATCTGGCTCTTTTCGTCCACCACCACCAGCTTGACGGTGGTGGAGCCGGAGTCGATGCCGATGTGCACCGGGCCGCAGTGGGCACTGAACGGCACATGCGGCACGCTGTGGGACATGTGCCGGGCGTGGAATTCCTCGTACTCCTGCTTGTTGGCAAACAGCGGCGGCTCGCTGGCATAGGTGGCCGTGGCGGCATACTTGTCCAGTGCGTCGGCCACATCGGTGAGCACAAAGGATTTGTCCGCATACAGGGCGGCCCCCAGTGCCACATACAGCAGGCTGTTTTCCGGGCAGGTGCCGGTCACGCCCAGCGCCTCGTCAAAGCTCTTGCGCAGCACGGTGCTGAAGGTGAGCGGCCCGCCCAGATACAGGATGTTGCCCTTGATGGGGCGGCCCTGTGCCAGACCCGCAATGGTCTGGTTGACCACGGCCTTGTAGATGCTGGCGGCAATGTCCTCGGTGCGGGCACCCTGATTGATCAGGGGCTGCACGTCGCTCTTGGCAAACACGCCGCAGCGGGAAGCGATGGTGTAGGTGCGCTGGGCCTGCTCGGCGGCCTTGTTCATCTCGTCGGCGCTCATCTTGAGCAGGGTGGCCATCTGGTCGATGAAAGCACCCGTGCCGCCGGCACAGCTGCCGTTCATGCGCACCTCGGTGCCGTTGGTCAGAAACAGGATCTTGGCATCCTCGCCGCCCAGCTCAATGACGCAGTCGGTGGCGGGCACAAAGCGTTTGACCGCCACGCGGGTGGAGAACACCTCCTGCACGAAGGGCACGCCGCAGCTGTCGGCCAGACCCATGCCCGCCGAGCCGGAAATGCTCAGCAGTGCTTTCTGCCCGTGCAGCTGCTCGGCGTCAATGCGGCGCAGCAGCTCCTGCGCCTTTTCCAGAATATGACTATAATGTCGTTCGTATGTAGAATACAGCAGGGTATCCTGCTCATCCAGCACCACGCACTTGATGGTGGTGCTGCCGATGTCAAGACCTACTCTCACGTTGTTTTTCCTCCTAAGGCATCGTCTGCCGGGGCACGCCCTGCACACAGACGGTTCAGTTTTGACTGCCGAAAATTGTTCGGTAACAAATCATCCTCACAGTTTGCATACAAGGTCATTATAAACCAAATTGTCGGCACATTCAATCTGGAGCCTTTATTTTACACGAAAAAAATAGTATTTTCCGCTCTAAAAGTTAAACATTTTGTGAACTTGCCGGACTTTTTGGTGCTGATTTTTTTCCGTGGCAAAGGTTCTTTGCTGCGAGCAAAAAAGAGCACTGTACCGGGTGATACAGTGCCCTGTTTGCGTTGTTATGCCTGCTGCCGTGCGCGGCTGCGGTCCATATCAAAGTCAACTTTAAGCCAAGAGGTTTTTACAAAGTTTCCACACTCTATAAAAAAGGCGCAGAACCTTCTGGTTTTCCAGAAGCGCTCCGCGCCTTTTTTCGTTGTCAGAACAGGTCCAGCATATTGTCCAGGTAGATCTCTTCCCGCACCTGCAGCTGGTGTTCCGGTTTGGTCAGATAGTACAGCAGAAATTCCAGCACCAGCGCACTGCCAAGGCCCCGGCCCTCGATCTTGAACTGCGAAAAGCCCATGGGCAGGTAGGTGCTGCGGATGTCCTCCACTCCGATAAAGCCGGGGTTCCGCATTGCTTTGGAAAAGCGGTAGCCTTCCGCCGCACCGGGGGCCGTGCAGCGGTGCTCCGGGCAGAGCTCGCCCAGATTCCGGCGGCTGACGTTCTCGTAGCAGCGCCGCCGGTCGGTGCAGCCGAACCAGCAACACTCGTTGCAGAGAAATTCCAGCTTGTCCTTCTGCGGCTGCGGCAGGCTGTCCAGCTGCGCAAAGGCTTTGTTCAAGCGGAAGTCCGGCACCACATAGCGGAACTCCGGCCGGGCGGTCTCCGCTTCCAGCTGTGCAAACTCCGTGAGTACCTTGGTGGTGGAGGACACCAGATATAATTCCGGGTAGTGCGTCTGCAGATAATCCACCAGCAGGTCCGAATGCACGATGACGCCGTTTTGCACACTGCCCTGCGCGAACTGCGCGCAGAGGGCGTTGCATTTAGGGTCGGTCAGGTGCTCTTCCCGCAGCAGTGAATTGCTGAAGGTGAGCCGGGCCGAGATACCGTACTCCTGCGCAAGGGCCAGCACCTCCCGGGCGGTGTGTCGGCTGCAGCCGGTCCGTCCGCCGCCCCACAGGCAGTCGGCCGGGGCACCGTAAAGGGAGCCGATCTCGCACCAATCGTAAAACCAGTCGCGGTGCGTCCGGTACAGCGGCAGGAACACCCGGTACAGCTCGTAGAACTCAAACAGCCCGGGCAGGTGAAAATACGCTTTTCTGATTTCCATGATCAGTCGTCCAGCCGGATCTTTTCCTTCAGCACCACGCAGCCGGCCATGGTGGCCCGTGCGGCAAAGGAAGCGATGGCACCGGTGATGTGCTCCTTATACCCGCCAAACAGCGATTTGGGGGATGTTGTACCGTCTTGTGAGGAACTCATTGTGGAAACTCTCCTTTAAATTTTATCTTTCCTATTATAGCCCTTCCCGCCGGGGAGGACAAGACGGAATTTCACCTCACGGATGAAAAAAGGCAAAAAGGCAGAGTACCCGCCGCCTGCGCAGCATGTTCTCCGCCCCAAAGGGTCATTCCAGCCCCTGCGTCCGGATCTCTACGGTCCGCCCGCCGAGGTTTTCGTAAATGCGGTGGGACACCGACAGCACCGTGCGGCCCACCGAAGCACGGCGCAGGGCTTCCAGGACCCGGGCCTCGGTCTCGGCATCCAGATTGGCCGTGATCTCGTCCAGCAGCAGCACCGCCGGGTCGGCGGCGGCGGCGCGGGCAATGGACAGCAGCTGCCATTCGCCCTGCGAGAACATGCCGTCGGTGCACAGGGTGTCGCAGCCCTGCGGCAGCGCCCGGATGACGGCATCCATCCCAGCCAGCTCTGCGGCACGCCGGGCCATTTCGCGGGAAATAGCCGGGTCGCCCAGGGTGATCTGCTCCAGCACCGTGCCCGGCACCCGGGCAAGATGCTGCTCCACACAGCCGATGCAGGTGCGGCGCTCCCGGTCGGTGATGTCCGACACCTTCCCCCCGCCGATGGTCACCGTGCCCGCTTCCGGCGGGTACAGACCCAGCAGCAGCCTGAACACCGTGCTCTTGCCCGCGCCGGTGCGGCCCACCAGCGTGACCTGCTCGCCCTGCTTCACGGTCATGGAAAAGTCCTCAAGGACGTGCTTTTCGCCGTAGCCGAAGGTGACATGGTCCAGCACCACGTCACCCCGGGCCGCCGTGGCCCGTGCGGGAGGCTGCTCCCGCTCCGGCTGGGCGAGAAAGGCGTCGATGCGCTTCACGCCCGCCATAGCCGACTGGATGGTCTGGATCTCCATGCCAAGGCTCTCGATGGGTTCAAAGATGCGGGAGATGTAGTTGATCACGGCCACCGAGGTGCCCACCGACATGCCGAACAGCGTGAGCACCGCGGCATTGCCAGAGGCCGACAGCAGCATGACCGCGCCCACCACGACGGCGTTCAGCACCAGCACCACCGGTGAATAGATGGCATCGTAAAAGTTCGTGCGCTCCATGGCGGCGTAACTGTCCCCGATGCAGCGGTCATACCGCTGCTCCCGGTAGGCTTCCAGCCCCAGGGCCCGGATGGTGCGGATGTTGTGCAGCGTCTCCGGTACCTGCCCGGACACGGCAGCCACGGCGCGGCGGTTGTCCAGCTGGGCGGCCAGCATGCGCTTCTGCACATGGCGGGTAAACAGGGCAAACAGCGGCAGCACCAGCAGCAGGATCAGCGCAAGGCCGGTATTTTTGACTGCAATGACCGCCAGGATGGACACGATGCGGCAGGCGTCCGCCGCCATGCTGATGATGCCGGAGGTGAACAGGGCTTCCACCGTGTCCACATCGCCGGAAAAGCGGGCTGCCACCTCCCCGGGGTTCTGGCGTACCAGCATGCTGGCCGGCAACCGGGTCAGCTTGCGGGACATCTCGGTGCGCAGAGCGTGGGTCATCTTCTGGCCGAACAGCACCAGCAGGCTCTCCTGCGCGGAGGACAGCCCCCCTTCCAGCGCAAGGCTGCCAAAATAGAGCAGCACCGCCTGCACCGTCAGCGGGATGCCTGCCGTCAGCCGGTCGATGATGCGGGCCAGCAGCAGCGGCGGCACCAGCGACGCCCCCACCGACCCGGCCACGCACAGGAGGGTGCCTGCGGTCAGGACAGGATGTGCCCCAGCCGCCATGCGGATGGCGGAAAATACGCCGTTCTGTTCCGATTTTTTCCGGTTCTTCATGCAGGCTCGCCTCCTTTCGCTGCGGTCTGGCTCTCGTACAGCTGGCGGTACAGCGGCACGGACGCCATTAGTTCTTCGTGGGTGCCCACCGTGGCCTTGCCGCCGTCCAGAAAAACCACCTGCTGCATCTGCGGAAAGTGGTACAGCCGGTGGGAGATGAGGAACACCACTTTGTCCTTTGCATAGGCCTGCAGGTTGGCAAACACATTGTCCTCGGTGCTGCGGTCCAGTGCCGAGAAGGGGTCGTCCAGCACCAGCACCGGGCGCGGATGAGCCAGCGTCCGGGCCAGGGCCAGCCGCTGGGCCTGCCCGCCGGAAAGGCGGGTGCCGCCGCTGCCAATGACCGTGTCGGGGCCGTGTTCCATGGCAAGCACTTCGTCCTTCAGGGCTACGGCCGAGAGGTACGGCAGCGCGTCCTGCTCCCCGCCGCAGAGCACGTTGCTGCGCACGGTGTCGGCGCTGAGTTCCGGGTCATGGCCCAGATACCCGACGGTGGCCGACACCTGCCGCGGGGTCAGGGCCGAAAGTTCCGTCTTGCCAAACCGCACAGAACCGGCATAGGGTGCTTCACACAGGAACACCCGGCCCAGCGTAGATTTGCCGCAGGCCACCGGGCCGGTGATGCCGATGATGTCGCCGGGGTGGGCGGTGAGGTTCAGACCGGAGAAGATGGGCACATCGCCATAGGCAAAGGCGAGATCTTTCAGGGTGACGTCAGCGGCCTGCGGCACCTGCAGGGGCTCCAGCTGCTCCGGCTGCTTCATCAGCGGCTTGATGCGCTTCCAGGAGACTTCGGCCTTCTGTACGGCGTTGAACAGCTTTGCCACCTTGGAGGATTTGACCACCAGCTTGGTAAAGCAGGACAGGAAGGTGGTGAATGCGGCAATGTCCCAGCGGCTCCACCCGGTGCCCAGCACATTTTTTGCGCCGAACCACAGGATGAACAGCACGCCGGCTTCGGACGCTGCCAGATACAGCGGCGGCAGAGCCGACTGCCACACATTGCTGCGCACGGCGGTCTTTTCGTACCGGTCCAGCGCGTCCTCATATTGTTCGGAGCGGGCGTCCTCACAGCCGTAAATGCGGTAGGTCACGGCGTTCCGGGCACGGTCCAGCGTGGCAGCGCTCAGGGCACCAGCCGCCTTTTTGTAGGCCGCACCGGCGCGCTGCACCGGCTTTTTCATCCATGCCGCGCACACATAGGAAAACGGCGTGAACAGCAGACTGAGCAGGGCCAGCCGCCAGTCGTACACCAGCAGCATGACCACATAGCCTGCCAGCGCCACACCGGTATCAAAGATCTCGGTGGTGAACTTGCGCATGCCCTCCACGCAGTCGTCCACATCCGAGATGGCCTTGGTCATCAGCTCACCGGCACCCTCCTGCTCCAATGCAGTCCGGCTCTGCCGCACCAGATTGGCATACAGGATGCCTTTCATCCGGCGGTTGATGTTGTTGGCAAAGCGCCGCACATAGAACCGCTTGATGAACCGTGCCGCCTGCACCACCAGGATGGTCAGGATATAGGCCAGCACCAGCAGGGCCATGCGGGCGGCGGTCTCGCTGCCGCCCAGAATGTCGGCCAGGCACTGGGCCAGACGGCCCTCGAACCACGGCGTGGCCAGCAGGCCGATGTTGTAAACAAGACCCGAGACCGTCACGAGGGTCAGCGGCAGCCACTCGACCCGGAAATAGGAAAGCACCCGGTCCGGGCAGAAGGTCTTAGTCGGTCGTTCCACGGGCAGTTTCACCTCCTGCGGTGTTCCGGAAGTGCGGGAAGCCCGCACGGCTCTCGGTTTTGGACGCGGTGTACAGCTTGTTCAGCGCAGCCGCAAAAGCGGCGGCTTCCTCCTGCGTGAGCACACCGGTCAGGTACTCGTAAAAGGCCGCTTCCACCTCGGCTTTGGAGGATTTCAGGTTCTCGGCCTTTTCGGTGGGGAACAGCAGCTGGCTGCGCCGGTCGTTGGGGGCGTCCTGCCGGGTGAGGTAGCCCTTTCCTTCCAGATTTTTTGTGCGGCGCGCAATGGCGGCCTTGTCCGCGTGCAGAAGCTCGGCCAGCTGTGCCTGGGTGCAGCCGGGGTGGTGGCGCAGTGCATGGATCAGGTCGATCTCCGCCGTGCCGACTCCCTCTTCCCGTACGGTGAGCAGGACCAGCTTTTCCGCTTCCCGCGCGATCTTTGTGATTTTTCGCTGGGTGATGTCCATAGGTGTCTCCCCTGTCTCGTCGAAAGATGTATCTACATCGTTGTAGGTGCAACTATTATAGCACAGTTTTGGGCCGATGCAAGCCCCCTCTTGTTTCTGCCCCGGGCAGGCTTTATAATAGAAGCAGACCGAGGGCACGCGGGATGGTCTGGTGCTGCTGGCCGCCTGGATGACAGCACGGTGAGCCGATCCATCCCAATACGCAGAACAGGCCCCCGGATGGCTTTTTTACAGTCGTCCGGGGGCCTGTCTTTTGGTTGTATTCAGTGGTCCAGCACGGTCTTGCCGGTCAGCGGGTCCGGGATGCCCAGCAGGGCCAGGATGATGGCCATGCGGATGTAGACACCGTTGTGCACCTGATCAAAGTAGGCGGCGCGGGGGTCGTTGTCCACGTCGGTGCTGATCTCGTCGATGCGGGGCAGCGGATGCAGCACCGGCATATCCGCCGGGGCCAGCCGCAGCATGGCTTCGTCCAGCTGGTAGCAGCCCTTCAGGCGCAGATACTCTTCCTCGTTGAAGAAGCGCTCCTGCTGGATGCGGGTCATGTACAGCACATCCAGATGGGGCAGTTCCGCTTCCAGATCATCGGTCTCGGTGTAGACCTGATGGGTGGGCTCCAGCGATTCGGTCTTGACGTAGCGGGGCAGGCGCAGGTCCTCCGGCGAGATGAACACAAAGCGGTTGCCCTCAAACTGGCTCAGCGCGGCGGTCAGGGAGTGGACCGTCCGGCCGAACTTGAGGTCGCCGCAGAAGCCGATGGTCAAATGATCCAGCCGCCCCTTGCGCTGACGGATGGTCATCAGGTCGATCATGGTCTGGGAGGGGTGCGCGTGGCCGCCATCGCCTGCATTGATGACCGGCACGCGGGCATACTGGGACGCCCGGAGCGGAGCACCCTCCTTGGGGTGGCGCATGGCGATGACGTCGGCGTAGTTGCTCACCACGCGGGCGGTGTCCTCCACCGTCTCGCCCTTGCTGGCGGAAGAAAGCTGTGCCCCTGCAAAGCCCAGCGTTTTGCCACCCAGACGCAGCATGGCCGACTCGAAAGAAAGCCGGGTGCGGGTGGACGGCTCATAGAACAGGGTGGCCAGGATGCGCCCGTCGCACAGGTGGGCGTAGGGTGCGGGGTTTGCTTCCATCCGGTCGGCAAGGTCCAGCAGGGCCAGCTGCTCGTTCCGTGAAAAGCTGTTCGGTTCAATAAAATGTCTCACAGCCATGCTCCTTTCAACACGAACTTCTCGCGCTCGGCACCGGTGGAAACGAACTGGATCTCATGGTCCAGCTGCTTTTCCAGGAACTGCACATAGTTCTTTGCTGCTTCGGGAAGCTCGTCCCAGCGGGTACAGCCGGAAATATCCTGCTCCCAGCCGGGCAGCATGGTGACCACCGGTTCCACACGGTCCAGGTCGGACAGCGGGTCGAAGGCGGGGACCTCCACACCGTCCAGCTTGTAACCGGTGATGACCGGGATCTCCTTCAGGCTGCTGAGCACATCCAGCTTGGTCAGGGCGATCTTGTCGGCACCCTGCATGGCAAGGCCATAGCGGCTGGCCACACAGTCAAAGGGGCCCACCCGGCGCGGGCGGCCGGTGGCGGCACCGTACTCGCCGCCTGCCTTGCGCAGCTGCTCGTTCCACTCTTCGCCCATGGCGTTCTCGGCCGCAAAGGGGCCGGCACCCACGCAGGTGGAGTAGGCTTTCAGCACGCCCACCACATGGTCCAGCTTGCAGTTGGGGATGCCAGCCCCCAGCGGTGCATAGGCCGCCAGCGTATTGGAGCTGGAGGTAAACGGGAAGATGCCGTAGTCGATATCCCGCATGGCACCCAGCTGGGCTTCCAGCACGATGCGCTTGCCGCTGTCGTGGGCCTGCTGCAGGAAGGCCCCCACATCGCAGATGTACGGAGCAAACTGCCCGGCCTGCACCCGGCACCACTCCAGCAGGGCGTCGTAGCTCATGGGCTCCTGATGATAGCAGCCCGCCAGCTCCAGATTCTTGGATTCCAGGATCATGTGCAGGCGGTCCTGCACCCGCTTTTCGTCCAGATGGAGCAGGTCGCCCAGACGCAGGGTCTTTTTGCGGTATTTGTCGCTGTAGGCATAGGCGATGCCGCGGCGGGTGGAGCCGAACGCACTGCCCTTCTTGGCCAGACGGTCCTCTTCCAGACCGTCCTGCACCTTGTGCCACGGCATGGAAATGGTGGCCTTGTCAGAGAGTTTCAGGTTCTCCGAGCCGACGGTGATGCCGCGCTCCTCGATGGCGTCCATCTCCCCGGCCAGATGGTCCAGGTCGATGACCATGCCCGCACCCAGCACACAGGTCACCTCCGGGTGGAGGATGCCGGAGGGCAGCAGGTTCAGGATGAACTTGCCCTGCTCTGTGACGACGGTGTGCCCGGCATTGTTGCCGCCCTGATAGCGGGCAACGATGTCCGCATGTTCTGCCAGCAGGTCGATGACGCGGCCCTTGCCCTCATCGCCCCAATTGATTCCAGTTACTGCAGTCAGCATAATACTTCATTTACCTTCTTTTTCCATACCACTTTACGATACTTTTGGATTTCCCTCTTGCAATTTCAGATTGCAGTGCTATTATACGAGCAGAGGAAGAATGTGTAAAACGTATCTTCCATATGGCTGCAATGTAAATTTGATATGAATGGAGGCAGATGCCCATGTATGTGGACTGGGAATACTACAAGATCTTCTATTATGTGGCGAAGTATCAGAATTTTACCAAGGCCGCGCGGGTGCTGGGCAACAACCAGCCCAACATCACCCACTCGATGAACCGGCTGGAAAGCCAGCTGAACGGGCAACAACCAGCCCAACATCACCCACTCGATGAACCGGCTGGAAAGCCAGCTGAACTGCGTGCTGTTCATCCGCTCCAACCGGGGCGTGACCCTGACCCCGGAAGGCGAGATGCTCTATTCCCGCATCGCATCGGCGGCGGTGCAGATCCAGGACGCCGAAGAGGAGCTGAGTGCCAGCGCCACACTGGAGCACGGTACCATCAGCATCAGCGCCACCGAGACGGCCCTGAACATCTATCTTTCCGAGAAGCTGCGGGCCTTCCACAACAATTTCCCCGGCATCCGGCTGCGCATCTCGAACCACTCCACCCCGCAGGCGGTGCAGGCCGTGAAGAACGGCGAGGTGGATTTTGCCATCGTATCCACGCCGGCCGAGGTGGATCCCGGGCTGAAAATGGTGGAGCTGAAGTCCTTTTATGAGGTGCTGGTGGGCGGAAAGACCTTTACCGCACTGGCCAGCCAGAATCTTTCCCTGAAGGAACTGACCAACTACCCGCTGATCTCGCTGAGCGATGAGAGCATGACCCGCAGCTTTTACCGGCAGCTGTTCCTGGACCACGACGCCGAGCTCAAGCCCGACACCGAGGCCGCCACCACCGACCAGATGCTCACGCTGGTAAAAAGCGAGCTGGGCCTTGCCTTTGTGCCGGAACCCATGGCCCGGGAGCCGCTGCAGCGCGGCGAGATCGTCCAGCTGCATTTGCAGGAGATCATTCCCTCCCGCTCCATCTGCCTGGTCTACGACCACCACCGCCCGCTGAACACGGCGGCCCGGAAGTTCCAGCAGATGATCACCCAGACGACGGCACAGCATGCATGATGTTTTCCCATAAAGAAAGTGCCAGTGCACAAATCCTGTGCACTGGCACTTTCTGGTTTTTTGTTACTCCTTACGCGGTTCGGTGCTTTCTTTCAGCTCCCGGTGCTCTTCCTGCAGCTCCTGTTTCAGGGCCTGGCTGATCTCCCGCGTTTCCTGCCGGATCTCGGTCAGGTCTTTTTCGATGACGGGGTTCTCTTCCAGATCTTCCCGGATGAACATCAGCGCAAAGCTGACCAGCAGAAAGCCGCAGCAGAACCAGATGGCCCGGCCGCCCAGCAGCGCAGTGCTCCGGCTGCCGATGCCGGCCCCGATGGCAAACAGCAGGATGATGCCAAAGTACCGCAGCATCCGGTCCATGGCCCGCGGTTCGTGGGTCCTGCACCAGATGCACAACGCCTCCACGCCGCTGCGCAGGTCACCGATGCACATGGTGCTGGCAAAGGCGTAGCCGTTCACCTTGCGGAAAGCCTGCACCTGCATGGCGCAGGCAAACGAGACGATGGCGTTGGCCAGCAGGTTCTGCTCCTGCGGCAGAAAGCCCACGAGGAACAGCAGCAGCCCTTCACCCAGCACCACCAGCTGCCGCCAGTGGAGCGTGCGCATCTCCCGGAAGTGCTCCTGCATTTTTTCGGCGGTGAGCACCCCCAGCGCAAAGGCGCACAACGGCACCAGATAATGCAGCACCCGCTCCCAGTTGCCATCCATCAGGTTGGCGCTGAGCAGCACGATATTGCCGGTCTGGGCGTTGGCAAACACTTTGCCCCGGAACAGATAGGTATAGGCGTCCTGCAGGCCGCCGGACAGTGAAAGGAACACGGCGGTGAGAAAGGATTCGGACATTTGCCCGTGATGACTTGTTTTCATACATACACCCCTTTACGCACCCTATTATAATGCATTTTTGCGGCGCGGTTGATATCAGTTTTACATGCCGGATATGTATGCGGCACGCAGAGCCTCAAAACAGGGTGCAGCGTGCGGGCAGATCACACAAGCCCAGTCAGGGCCACCGCCAGCGGCAGGCTTTTTGCGGTGTGGGTCAGGGTTCGGTCACCACGCGGTGTCCTCACCGTCGGCGCTGCGGGCGGCGGCCACGCGGCTGCGGCGGAACATGCTTTCCACCACGGCGCAATACTTGTCGGCCAGGCACACGATGAAGGCCTCGCGGCAGGTGGGCACATGGCGGAAGGTGAGCGGCCACATGTGGCTGGCGATGATGTCCTGCTCCTTTTTGGTGATGTGGAACACCCGCTGGGCGTTCACGCAGGCATAGCCCGGGTGCGAAAAGCCGTGCATCTCGAACAGGCGGCGCAGGCCGTGGAAGGTGCTGTGCTTGTGCCAGTCGTAGAGGTAAAAGTCGTGCAGGAAGGCCCCCACCGCCAGCGAGGTCTCGTCGGCGTGCAGGTGCAGCCGCCGGTTGAGCCAGAAGCTCACCCGCACCACGTTCTTGCAGTGCTGGTAGGTGGTCACATCGCCGTGCTGGATAAACTCCCGCATGCGCTGCACCTGGGGGTTCTCATCGTATTGCTGCAAAATGGCATAAAGCTGTTCGTGTTCGGTCGTAGAAAGCTGCATGGGCGTTCTCCCCTTTCCGCCGTGAGGGCGGCAAAAAATGATCAGGAGCGGAGCTGCACCGGGTTGGAATTGCCGAAGTTTTCGGCCTGCGAGGGATTCTCCCGCTTCAGGGTCAGGTCCACCAGATACTGCTTGCCGTCGCCCAGTTCTTCCAGCTGGGCCAGCTTTGCGTTGGCAGACACCTCATCCGGGTACCACTGGATCAGGAAGAAGTTCTCGGCTTCCACACCGTAGTACAGCCACACGCCGTCGGCGCGCAGAAGGTCGTCGAGGTGGTCCACCTCTTCGCCGTCCGGCAGGCCGAGGCCCTCCTCGGCATACAGGTTCTCCGGCTCCACCTGGAGCATCTCGATCACCTGAATGGAGCTTTGCAGATATTCGTCCTGGGAAACGGCTTTGTCCGACCGGGTCCAGCCGGTGAGAAAAGCCTGCATCAGAAGGTCGCGCACCTTGATGCGCGGCAGAGTGGGATCATCCATAACCATTGGTCGTTCCTTCTTCCTGTTTGTTTCCGCTGACCAGTATACGGTTTTGGGCCGTGCAAGTCAACGGAATATTTGTGAATTTTTTGCAGGCACGCGAAAAACCGACGGCGTTTAACCGCCCGTCTCCCCCGTGCCCAGATGGAAATCAAAGGTGTCATCCAGCCACTCGCGGGCAAGGGTCAGCCAGCGGCTGCGGTGGGCGCTGGGGTGGTTCACCTCGGCGGTGCTCAGGCTGGTGCCGTGGCAGCCCTTTTCAAACAGATGCGCCTCGCACGGCACCCCGGCCCGGTGCAGGGCGCTGACCAGCAGCAGGGTGTTCTCCACCGGGACCGTCTCGTCCTCCATGGTGTGCCAGACGAACACTGGCGGGGTGCGGGGCGTGATCTTATCCTCCAGCGAGAACGCCTGCTGCGCCGCGGGGTCCTCCCCGGCCAGCTGCACAAAGCTGCCCCGGTGGGCGTACTCCCCGGCCGTGATCACCGGGTAACCCAGGATCACCGCATCCGGACGGGGCGGGTCGGCCCGGCACCGCCAGCACGGCCCCGGAAAGGGCCAGATGCCCGCCCGCCGAAAAGCCGCACACCGCAATTTTGTCCGGCTGCACATGCCATGCGGCGGCGTGCTGCCGCACAAGGCCGATGGCCGCCGCCAGCTGCCGCAGGGGCAGGCCGTGCGCTGCATCGTCCCCCACGGCGTAGCGCAGCACTGCGGTGTGGTAGCCCGCCGCCGCAAACTGCAGGGCCACGGGGTCGCCCTCGCGGGCGCTCACATGGCTGTAGCCGCCGCCCGGCACCACCAGCACCAGCGGCCGCTCCATGGCCTGCGGCATCGTCTCCACGCAGTCCCGCAGATAGACCGTCAGAAGCCCGCCGCCGGGCAGGTCCAGCTGTTCCAGCTGCATCACACATCCTCCTTATACACGCCGCAGCGGCCCTCCGGGTGGGCTGCAATGACCTCGGCGCACAGGTCTGCGCACATCCGGCACAGCTCCGGGCAGGGCCGCTTGCGGTAATACTCCGCCGTGCGGGCCTCGGCCTTCGTGCCGCCGGAAGGGGCCGCCCCGGCCTTTGCCAGAAGTTCCCGGCAGATAATACTGTCCCCGCCGTTGCGGGCACGGTACAGCCGGGCTGCCTCCTGCACGAGGGCATACATCCGGGATTTGTCCTGGGGGTCCGCCGGGTCGGCGTAGACCAGGCTCAGCACCGTGACCACCCCGCAGAACGCGCCGCACACTTCCCGCATACGGCCAATGCCTGCCCCGAACCCGGCGCTCATGCGCAGGGCCATCTCCTCGGAAAGCCCCAGCTGCGGCGCAAATGCCGCCACCACGCTCTGGCTGCAATTATATCCTTTTAAAAAATAGGCGTAGGCTGCCTCGCCCTGTTTTGCCATGATTTCACATCCTTTGCGGTTTATTATAGCACAAACCGGGGCATTTTTAAACTTTTTATGAAAGCCCTTGATTTTTGCGGCAAAGCGGTGTATATTAGCACTCGAAAGTTATGAGTGCTAAGTATTCGACAGTAGTTTCTTGCGTCGAGTGCTTGCACTGAATCCAGATAAAAAAAAGAGGTTTTGTACTATGGCCAAGAAAGAATTTCAGGCAGAGAGCAAAAAGCTGATGGATATGATGATCAACTCCATCTACACCAACAAGGAAATTTTCCTGCGGGAGCTGATCTCCAACGCCTCGGACGCCATCGACAAGCTGTATTATAAGAGCCTGACCGACACCTCCGTGGGCATGAACAAGAGCGATTTCCGCATCCTGATCACCCGCGACAAGGAAAACCGCATCCTCACCGTGGAGGACAACGGCATCGGCATGACCAAAGCGGAGCTGGAAGAGAACCTGGGCACCATCGCCCACTCCGGTTCGCTGGACTTCAAGCAGGACAACAAGGACGAGAACATCGACATCATCGGCCAGTTCGGCGTCGGCTTCTACTCCTCCTTCATGGTGGCCGACAAGGTCACCGTCATCTCCAAGGCCTACGGCTCGGACGAGGCCTGGCAGTGGGAGTCCTCCGGTGTGGACGGCTACGAGATGACCCCGGCCGAGAAGGACACTGCTGGTACCCAGATCATCCTGCACATCAAGCCCGACACCGAGACCGACCACTACGACAACTTCCTGGATGAGTACGGCATCGTGGCCATCGTGAAGAAATACAGCGACTATGTGCGCTATCCCATCCAGATGGAGCGCGAAAAGAGCCGCCAGAAGCCGGAACCGGACCCCAAGCCCGAGGACTACAAGCCCGAGTGGGAGACCTACACCGAGCTGGAGACCCTGAACAGCATGATCCCCATCTGGAAGAAGCAGAAGAGCGAAGTGACCGATGAGGAATACAACGCCTTCTATAAGGACAAGTTCGGCGACTATGCCGACCCCGCCCGGGTCATCGTGAGCCGCACGGAGGGCACTGCCAACTACAACGCCCTGCTGTTCGTGCCCAGCCACCGCCCCTACGACTTCTACACCAAGGAGTACGAGAAGGGTCTGGCCCTGTACGCCTCCGGCGTGCTGATCATGGAAAAGTGCGCCGACCTGCTGCCCGACTACTTCAGCTTCGTCAAGGGCATCGTGGACAGCCAGGACCTGAGCCTGAACATCAGCCGTGAGATGCTGCAGAAGGACAACCAGCTCAAGCTGATCCACAACGCTCTGGAAAAGAAGATCAAGAACGAGCTGCACGCCATGCTGGCCAACGACCGCACAAAGTACGAGGAGTTCTGGAAGGAGTTCGGCCGTCAGATCAAGTTCGGTGCCTACTCCGACTACGGCATGCACGCCGAGCTGCTGCGCGACCTGCTGCTGTTCTGGTCCGCCAAGGAGCAGAAGATGGTCACCCTGCAGGAGTATGTGGACAAGATGCCCGCCGAGCAGAAGTACATCTACTTCGCCGCCGGTGACTCCTCCGACCGTCTGGCCAAGCTGCCCTCCACCGAGCTGGTGCTGGGCAAGGGCTACGACGTGCTGCTGCTGACCGAGGACGTGGACGAGTTCTGCCTGCAGATCCTGCGCACCTACCCCCGCAAGGATGCCGAGGGCAAGGACGGCACCGTGGAGTTCAAGAATGTCAACAGCGGTGACCTGGGCCTTGAGACCGAGGAAGAGAAGAAGGCCGCCGAGGATGCCACCGCCGAGAACAAGGACCTGTTCGACGCCATGAAGACTGCTCTGGACGGCAAGGTGAAGGAAGTCAAGGTCTCCACCCGCCTGAAGGATCACCCGGTGTGCCTGAGCGCCGACGGCCCGCTGTCCATCGAGATGGAGAAGGTGCTTTCTAAGCAGCCCGGCAGCGAGGGCGTGAAGAGCGACAAGGTGCTGGAGCTGAACGTGAACCACCCCGTGTTCGCCGTGCTCAAGGCCGCACAGGAGGCCGGTGACACCGACAAGATCAACAAGTACAGCGCCCTGCTGTACGCACAGGCCCAGCTCATCGAAGGCCTGCCCGTGGACGACCCCACCGCTTACGCTGAGGCCGTGTGCAGCCTGATGAAGTGATCTCTCCCCGCGGGGGCAGACTTACTCCCCTGCCGCCCGCATGGATTCCCCCTTAACAAAACGACCGCGTTCCGCTATAATAGAGTGGAACGCGGTCGTTATTTTGTTTTTGGAAAGGAATCTGCCCCATGGAGCCGAGAAAACACTATTTTGCAAAGATCCCCACCATCGCCATCTTTATCGTGATGGCAATGTCCGGGCCGTTGGGCGTGCTGCTGTTCATCCTGAAGGGCATCGACAATAAGATGCTGAAGGAAGAGCAGGAAGCCGCCCGCGCCCGGGGCGACTACCGCGCCGACCTTGGGCCGGAGCCCGACCGGAAGAGTGAGCCTGTTTACGGACACGATGTGCCTACCGAGGCGCAGAAAAGCGCCAAGCAATGGCACAAGAATATTGCCACCCTCTGCACCATCATGGGTGCGGTCTTTCTGCTTGCCGGCGTGACGAATGCGGTGGACGTCCTGGAGATCTGGCGGTTTTACCCGGGCTTCAGCGGCCTGTTCTCGAATATCGCCATGGTCATTGGCGGCGGCGGTGCACTGCTGACCGGCCTGCGGATGAAAAGCACTCGCAAGCTGGAGCGGCTGCTGGATAAAGTGGTGGGCGAGCGGGATAACATTCCTCTGCCGGAACTGTTTGCTGCCGCCGGGGTGGAGGCCGCCCGGGGACGTCCTGCCGTGAAAAGCGCCATCGAGCACGGATACTTCGGCGCAGACGCCTACATTGACAACCGCACCGACACGCTGGTGGTGCGGGGCGCAGCACCGCAGCCGAAAAAGCCCGCACCCGCTCCGGCACCCAAGCCCCAGCCCGCCGCAGAGGACGAGTACGCTGCACTGCTGCGCCAGCTGCGGGAAGTGAACGATGCCATTCCTGACCCGGTGATGAGCCAGAAGATCTCCCGGCTGGAGGAGGTCAGCGGGCGTATCTTTGCGCTGGCGCAGAAGGATCCGGACAAAAAGGCGCAGCTGCAAAAGTTTATGAACTACTATCTGCCTACCGCGCTCAAGCTGCTGAACACCTACGCCAGCCTTTCCCGGCAGGCGGTGGAGGGCACGAACATTACCGAAGCCAAGCACAGCATCGAGCGCAGCATGGACCTGCTGGTGACCGCCTTTGAAAACCAGCTGGACAAGCTGTTCCAGTCCGATGCGCTGGACGTGACCACCGACATCGCCGCGCTGGAAGGCATGCTGAACATGGACGGCCTGACCGACAGCGCGTTCGGCAAATAATTCCATCCACAAAAACGAGGGAAAGCCCGCGGGCCTTCCCTCGTTTTGTTCTGTTCAGGTTTCTGCCAGCGCGGCCAGCACCGCTTTCTGCAGGTCGGTGACCGAGATGGTGCACAGGGCTTTCAGGTCGGCGTCGGAGCCGTCGGTGGGCTGGGCGGCGATCTCCGCCATGGTCTTGCCCTTCAGGGTGCTACAATAGCCCTCGGCGTGCTCGTACCACTCCTTGTGCAGGGCACTGGCCTCCCGCATGCCGTACTTGTCGCCCTGCTCGTTCTTGGTGTACACCGGCTCTTCCGGCCCGGAGACCGTGCCGTCCGCGCCGACGGTCAGCTGCGGCTGGGTCATGTCCCCGATGGCGCTGGTCACCCGGCCATTGCTGTCCACGGTCAGGGCCGCCAGCGTGATGTCTGCCTGGACGTGGGCGTCCTGGTCATCCGTGGCGGCAAGGTTCTGGGGCAGGTCTGCCGCGATCAGGCTCAGGGTCACCCGGTCCCCCTGGGCGGCTCCCAGTGCTTTGGCCTGTTCGCAGGCGTGCACCACGGCGTCCCGGTAGCGGTCCACCGCGATGGTGCAGCCGGACACAAGGTCGGCGTCCTGCGGCTTGCCGTTTTCATCCGTTTTCAGCTTTTTTACCTCGTCCGGGGTCCTGCCGGTCAGATAGTCGGCAAACCAGTCGGCCTGCTCGGCCCACCCTTTGCCGAGGGAGGACGCCGCCGCCAGCGGGTAGTCCTCCCCTTTTGTGCGCTTGGACCGCACATCCTCCGGAGTGGTCACGCTGCCGGTGCTCCCGCCGGAGACCGAAAGTTCCAGCTCGTCCAGCATCACGTCGGCCAGTTTGCCGTCGGCGTCCAGCACCACAGCCGCAGCGGCAGTGGTGATCTTGCCGGCCCGGTCGCTGCCTGCGGCCTCGGTCGCAACGCCAAGACCGGTGCGCCAGGCCTGCTCCTGCCCGGCTGTGCCGCCGCTCATGGCACCGGACCCACTGCCGCTCATGGACCCGGCTCCGCTGCTGCCCGGAGCGCCGCCCCGGCCGCAGCCGGTCAGCGCCAGCGCAACGGCCAGCGTACAGCCCCAAAACACCCGAAAAACCTGCTTCATGGTACACTTGCTCCTTTTGCTCCCGCGCAGCCGCACGGGCTTTGGAGCTAGTGTGCCCCCTGCCGGGGCAATTATGAGCGCGCCCTTACATCAACGGGCTGAGCAGGCGCAGCACGCTGTCCAGCAGGGTGCCGGGGATGCTGGTGCGGCAGTCCGAAATATGGATCTCGCGGCACTGCGGCAGGGTGGCCCGCACATCGTCCCGCAGGGCAGCCACCTGACTGTTGTGCTGCAGCAGCACGCCGCACTCAAAGTGCAAAAACAGGCTGCGGTAATCCATGTTGATGCTGCCCACCACGGCTGCCCGGTCGTCGCTCACCCAGCACTTGGCGTGCAGGAAGCCCGGGGTGTACTCGTAGATGCGCACCCCTGCCTGCAAAAGCGGCAGGTAGTAGGAGCGGCTCAGGCGGAACACCAGCTTCTTGTCCGGGATGCCCGGCAGCACCAGCCGCACATCCACCCCGCGCTTGGCGGCGTTTTTCAGCGCATCCAGCATCTCTTCGCCCACAGCCAGATAGGGCGTGTAGATATACACATACTGCTCGGCCCGGGCCAGCAGGTTCAGGTACACCGTCTCCGCCACCGGCTCTTCGTCCAGCGGGCTGTCGGCGTAGGGCTGCACGATGCCGTCCTGCACCGGGTGTGCACTGTGCTGGGGGTGGAAGGCGCTGTAGTCCGTCTCACTGGGGCGGAAAGCGTTCCAGAAGTTGAGGAACATCACGGTGAAACTCCACGCAGCATCGCCCTCGATGCGCAGGGCGGCGTCCTTCCAGTAGCCGAAGCGCTGCTCCGCGTTGATATACTCGTCGGCCAGGTTCACGCCGCCGGTGTAGGCGATGCGCCCGTCGATGACCACGATCTTGCGGTGGTCGCGGTGGTTCATCACCAGCGAGAGCACCGGCACCACCGGGTTGAAGGGGATGCACCGGATGTGCGCCCGCTCCATGCGCACCACAAAGTCGGTGGGCAGGCCCAGCAGGCTGCCAAAGTCGTCGTAGATCAGGCGCACGTCCACCCCCTGCGCGGCCTTGCGCCGGAGGATGGCTTCCACGCCGTCCCACATTTTGCCGGTGTGCACGATGAAATATTCCACAAAGATGGTGTGTTCGGCCCGCTCCAGGTCCCGCAGCAGCTGGGGGTACATGGCTTCGCCGCAGGCAAAATACTGCGCGGCGGTGTTCTTCCAGGCCGGGTAGCGGCCGTACCGCGCCAGATAGCGGCTCATGCCGAGGCCGGAAGCATCCAGCCCGTCGGTCTGCCCCGGCTGCTGGGCAAGGTCGGCCTTGTGGGCGTCATCCACCGCCTGCAGCTTGCTGCGCAGCCGCTTGGCCGGGCGCTTGTTGCCAAAGGAGAGGTACAGTGCCCCGCCCAGCAGCGGCAGCACCCCCATGAGCGCGATCCAGCCGATCTTGTAGGCGCTGTTCTCGTCCTTGCGCACGAGGTACAGCATCATAAGCAGACTGAGCAGCTGCAAGCCGGCGTTGACCCACACGCGGCCGGTGGTGAGGGAGAAAAACGCCCACAGCAGCCATGCCACCTGCAGGGCCACCAGCACCACCGTGATGGTGATCCGATTGAGGATGCGGCTGAAAAATTTTACGATCGGCAGCCGGAACATCAGGCTCCCTCCTTTCGCTCTGCATGATAATATACGTCAGTATAGCGCGGTTTGTGCGGTTTTGCAAGTGATGCAAAAAAGCCAGCCGGCAAAGCCTTTGCAGGCGGTGCCGGTTGGCATGGTTTGCGGGGTGCGGCTGCTTATTCTGCCGTTTTGCGGCGCAGCAGGCTCATGGGCGGCAGCTCCGGGGTGGGCATGGTGTATTTTTCCATGGCGTGAGGGGTGCTGTCCACCCGTTCCCCGGCCTCGTTCTCGATCCACTCCGGCGTCAGCGGGATGCTGCGGCCGTCCGGGCAGAGGGCTTCCAGCGTATCGCCCAGGCTCCACTTGCCGCGCTGCTGGCAGTGGGCCACGCCGTTCTCCCAGCGGTCCACCGTGCCCACGAACTCCCATTCGCGGATGTAGGTGGCGCTGTCGGTGGCCTGCTTGGCCTGCTCGCGGCCAAAGTAGAAGCCCGGCGAGTAGTGGCGGTGGCTGGTGCGGGTGAGCTCCTCGTAGACCTCAGCCGGCAGCTCAAAGTTGTCGTTGGCGGGGTCGGCCAGATAGGCGTCCAGCGCCTTGCGGTAAGCGGCGGTCACGCTGGCCACATAATAGAAGGTCTTGGCGCGGCCCTCGATCTTCAGGCTGTCCACACCGGCTTTGCAGATCAGGTCGATGAAGGGCGCGGTGCACAGGTCGTTGGCGTTGAGGATGTAGCTGCCGTTCTCGTTCTCGCCGATCTCGTACAGCTGGCCGGGGCGGGTCTCCTCGCTCAGGTAGTACTTCCAGCGGCAGGGCTGGGCGCACTGGCCCCGGTTGGCGTCGCGGCCCGCCATGTAATTGGACAGCAGGCACCGGCCGGACACGCTCATGCACATGGCACCGTGCACAAAGGCTTCGATCTCCAGTTCCGGCGGGGTCTTGTCGCGCAGGATGGCGATGTCCTGCAAGGACATCTCGCGGGCCAGCACCACGCGCTTGGCACCCAGGTGATAGGCGGCGCGGGCGGCGGCCCAGTTGGTGATGCCGGTCTGGGTGGACATGTGCACGTCGATGTCCGGGGCAACGGTCTTGCAGGCATCCAGCACGCCCAGGTCGGCCACGATGAAGGCATCCACACCGGCCTTGGCGGCCTCCTTGATGGCGTCCGGCAGGCGGTCGGCTTCCTCATTGGTGGGCAGGGTGTTCATGGTCAGGTAGACCTTGCGGCCCCGGGCATGGGCATAGATGACGCCCTCGGTGAGCTGCTCCGGCGTAAAGTTGGCCGGTGCAGACCGCATGCCGAACTCCGGCAGGCTGCAGTAAACGGCATCGGCACCGTAGTTGATGGCATAGCGCAGGCGCTCCAGATCGCCCGCCGGGGCGAGCAGTTCCGGGATTTGCAGCATAGTTGATATTCCTCTCTTTTTTCAGAAAATGACGGTAGAGTTCCCTCACCCCACCGTTTTGTTCACGTCCGCTGCGGTCTGGCAGTTGGCGTTGTGTTCGCTGAGGGTGCGGGCATAGTAGTAGCTGCCCTTGAGGTCGGTGACGAAGAAATAGGCGTCCTTTGCTTCCTCGTCCGGCTCCGGGCTCAGCGCTGCCCGGATGGCAGCGATGCCGGGGTTGGAGATGGGGCCGGGGGTCAGGCCCGCCGTATGGTAGGTATCATACGCAGAGACGATGTTTTCCGGGATATTGTCCCACCCGCCGTAGTAGGGGGCCACCCAGTTCCAGAGGTAGTTGTTGTCGGCGTCGCTCTGGATGTGGCTGGACGTGTTGCTCTGCAGGCGCGGATAGGGCGAGCCCTCGGCCAGACGGTTGCGGAACACCTGCGCCACGTTGGAGTCCTGGCTGTTGCCCGCTTCCTCCTGCACAAAGGAGGCCAGCGTGACCAGCTCGTTCAGGGTCATGCCCTGCTCCTTGAGCTTCGCATACATCGCATCGGTGATCTGCGCGTCGAACTGCGCATAGAACGTTGCCACATAGTTGTGCACGGTGTCGTCCTTCAAAAACTCGTAGGTCTCCGGGAAGAGATAGCCCTCGCACTTCATGAAGCGGTCCGGGGCGTCCTTGTCATCCGGCACATACTGCCAGAAGGTGTACGCGCTGAAATCGCCCTCGTTGGCTTCCTTCAGAAAGTCCTCGGCGCTGCACAGACCGGCTTCCTCCATTTTCTGGGCAATGGCGATGGCTGTGGTGCCCTCCGGGATGGTGATCCGCACGGTATCTGCCTTGGCGTACTGGGAGAGAACGGCGATGATAGCATCGTAGGCGTTGGCCCCGGTCTGCAGGGTAAAATCACCGTATTGCAGCTTCCCGGCCACCCCCTTCTGCCCCACATACCAGCGGAACAGGTAGGTGGAGCGGATCACCCCGGCCTCCTTGAGCCGATTTGCAATGGAGGCCACGCCGCTGCCCTGGGGGATGCTGACAGTAACCTCGGTGCCGGGCTTTCCGTTGCCGTGGATCTCGTTGTAGGCAAACACCCCTGCTGCCCCGGCGGCCAGCACCAGCAACAGTACCACTGCCAGCAAAATCTTCACAGCACCGCCTTTTTTCTTCGAGGCGGTGTGTCTCTCCTTGTGTGCCATACGCACCTTCCTTTGTTGTTTTCTGCGTCTCAGCCTTCCAGCATCAGGCGCATATAGCTTTCCGATACGTCAAAGGGCTCCCCGTCAAAACGGATCATGCCGTACTCCTGCCGGGTGCCCTCCCCCAGGAACAGGGGCTGGGCGGCACCCACCGTGATGACGGCCTTTTCCACGATGACTTCCTTCTCGCGGGCGGCTTCCATGAGCACCTCGGCGGCGCGGTCGTCCTCGGCCATGAGCTCCACGAAATACAGGGTGTCCTCCTTGCGGAAGTACACGCCGTAGCCCCGCTCGTTGGCCACGATGGTGGCCCCGCGGGAATACAGGTCACCCAGCACCACAGCCATGCGCTCCGGGGTGAACTGCACCGTATCGGGCCAGAACTTCTCCCGCAGCTCGCACAGCTTCTTGGCGGTAACGCTGTCAAACTCGGCCTGGCTCCACAGGTTGCGGGCCACCTCCCGCGGCAGGCAGCGCAATGCAAAGGCGCGGGCAAAGCCCTTGTCCTGCAGCAGAGCGGCCTGCTCCGGGGTGGCGGGCACGGCCACGGTAAAGCCTGCGCCCCGCAGCTTCTGCTGCGCGCACAGGTAGTCCAGCAGGCCGGCCAGGATCAAACTGCCCTGTCCGCACAGGCCGTAGAGGTAACTGCCCTGCCGCCCCTGCAGCGTGACCGGCACCGCCAGTGCCACAGCGGCAATGGCGTCATTTTCCTCGGCCACATAGACGTTCTGCTGCCCTGCAAAACGCTCCACGGCGTTGGCCGCAAATTCTTCCGACTCGCCGCGCTCGCGCTGCCACAGCGCCAGCACAGCCGCCTTGTCGGATGGCTGCATCAAACGATACATCTGTCAGGATGCCCCCTCTTATCGTATTTTATGTGTATATCCGACAGGTGCGCCGGGAGTTTCTCTGAGGACCGTCCGCTGGGGTGGGACCCTGTTGCCCGTAGGGCAATAGGGCGGGCGATGGAATGGCCTGCAACAGCAACGACTGCTGCCAGTGGCAGAAACAGGGAGTTGCTGTTGGGGCAGTGGCCAGCAGGGTGCAAGGCTTTTTCTAAAAGCCGACGCAGCCGCTGGGTGCCACAACCCGTTTTCGTGTCCGAAGAGAAAGCTGCCGACGTGCCAACCTGCCTTCATTTTATCATTTCAGCTGGCCCAGCACGATGCCCTGCACCTCGGCCTGGATGTCCTCGATGCTGCGCATGGCGTCGCTGTGGGTGCAGTGCACCGTGGTCCAGCCCAGATGCTCCGCGCAATACTCGGCGGCGCGGCGGCTGCGGGCCAGATACTCGGTATCTTTCTCGTGCACGTCCTTTTTGCTCTCGTCACCGTGGTAGCGGGCGGTCATCAGCCGCTGGCTGACCGCCGGGTCCACCTGCAGGTAGATGACACTGTCCGGTACGGGCAGGCCCAGCAGATGGAACTCGTAATCGAACAGCCAGTGCAAAAACTCCTCCCACTGCTCCGGCGGGAGCTTGGAGCACTGGTGCACCGCGTTGGAGGTGGTGTAGCGGTCGGCAATGACCACGCCGCCCTCCTCGTAAAAGCGGCCCCAGTCGGTCTTGTAGCTGGCATAGCGGTCCACCGCAAAAAAGCTGGAGGCCGCATAGGCGTTCACATCGTCCGGTTTTGAGCCGAACTGCCCGGCCAGATACATTTTGATCAGGGCGCTGGAATCGCTGGCGTAATCCGGGAAGGTGACCTCCCGCACCGGCAGGCCCTGGCTGGCCAGGTGCTGGGCCAGCAGCTTGGCCTGGGTGGCCTTGCCGCTGCCGTCCAGCCCCTCGATGACGATCAGCTTGCCCTTGCTCATACGGCGGCACCTTCCTTGATGGCGGCATATTTTGCACGCACCTCGGCGGTTTTGCCGCAGCACATCTTGCCCTCCGGGCAGGGGCCGCTCACGCAAGCCGGGCCGGATTTGGCAAAGATGTGGGGTGCCACCGGGTACACCAGTTTGAACATCTCTTCGGCAAGCTGGCGGATCTCCCACTGGGCGCGGCTGCAGCAGCGCAGGTGGAAGAAGTTTTGCAGGCTGCGGGCGTTCATGGTGACCACCATTTTCGTCTCGCAGGCGTTGGGCAGCACAAAGCGGGCGTCCTCATTGGCCTGCTTGCCGGCCTTGGCGCGGGCTGCCTTTTCCGGCATGCCCTCGGCCATCAGGCGGGCGGTGTGGCCCTCTTCCAGCTTGTGGGCAAGGTCAAGGTAGCGTTTGGCGTCCTCGTTCATGCTCTCAAGGAAAGCCGCCTTTGCCTCCGGGATGGCTTCGATCTCCGGCGGCACCACATAGCGGAAATCGTCCAGGCGCACATAGCGCTGGCTCTGCACGCTGAAAGATGCGATGCGGTGGCGGGTGATCTGGGCCAGCAAGGTACGGCTGACCCCCTCGATGCCAAAGGTGAAGCTGGCGTGCTCGATGGGGCTGGCGTGGCCCAGGTCGCTGAGCATGGTCAGGAACTTTGCCGTCTTTTCCTCGGTCAGGCCGTCCAGCAGGTCGGTGATGTGGGCGTCGGAGTAGCACAGCTTGGCGGCAGCCGCCACCACCTTTTCCGGCTCCGGGGTATGGGCGATCAAACGAACTGTCATCATTTTGTGTCATTCCTCCGTTGTGATTTTGGTCAGCGGCGCAAAATTGGCCATGGTCTTTTTGATGCCGACTTTCTCAAAGTTGATCTCCACGATCTGGTCTCCGGCCGCAGGCTTGACCTTGAGCACGGTGCCCCGGCCAAAGACCTTGTGCTCCACGATGTCGCCCGGCTCGTAATGCTTCGGCCCGGCAGACGCGGCCTTGGCAGCCGGTGCACCGGTAAAGCTGATGGGCTTTTTTGCGGTGCCCGCGCCGGAATACCCGGCACCGAACCCGCCCGAACGCACCTTGGGCTGGGTGGAACTGTTGCCGTAGGCGGCACCGTAGCCGGAAGAGGAAGTGCCCCGCCCGGCATAACCGGAGCCGAACCCGCTGCGCTCCCCGGCGTTGTACTCGCGGTTCAGGTAACCGCCGCCGGAGCGGGAACCATAGCCGCCGGAACCGTAGCCCCCGGCGCTGCGGCCCCAGCCGGAAGGCCCGGAGTACCCGGACGCGCCGCCGGGCACGGTGTCACTGTAGCTGCTGCCCCAGCCGCCCAGACGGGAACGCTGTTCCAGCACCGGGCTGCGGGTCTCTTCGATGTACTCCGGCTCGATCTCGCGCAAAAAGCGGCTGGGCTCGTTGCGCTGGGTGCGGCCCCAGAGTTGCCTTGTTGCAGTACGAGAAATATACAGTTTCTTTTTTGCTCTTGTGATTGCGACATAAGCAAGGCGGCGCTCTTCTTCTAGATTAGTCTCGTTTTCTCTTCCCATGAAGAAATAAGGAAATACACTTTCCTCCATTCCAATCAAAAACACATAGGGAAATTCCAGCCCCTTTGCTGAGTGAACCGTCATCAGAACAACGTGGTCATCACTTTCATTGTAACTATCAACATCGCTCATTAATGCGATATCTTCCAGATAACCCTCCAGCGTAGCTTCCTCGCCGTGCTGGTCGCAGTAGTTCTTGACGTTGTTCACCAGCTGACCCAGGTTCTGCAGGCGGTCGGCGGCGTCCTCGTGGCCCTTGGCGGCGTCGGCTTCCAGCATGGCCTTGTAGCCGGTCAGCTCGATGACGTCTACAGCAAAGGCGTCCAGCGTCTTGGTCTCCAACGAATCCTGCAGGCTCTGGTAGATCCGCCAGAATTTCAGCAAGGGCATCACAGCCCGGCTGAGCTTGGCGTACTGGTCGGCGTGGCCGATGATCTCCAGCATGCTCACCCCCTGCTGGGCGGCAAGGTCTGCAATGACCTCTACCGTGGTGTTGCCGATCTTGCGGGCAGGCTCGTTGATGATGCGGCGCAACCGTACATTATCATGCGAATTTGCAACAATCGACATGTAAGAATGAATATCTTTAACTTCTTTTCTATCGTTAAATCTCATTCCTCCAACAATCTCATGGGGAATACCAGCCCGCGTAAAATATATCTGAACTGGTGCAGAGGCAGCATTTGTACGATAGAGGACTGCGTGATCTGATAAGTGGCCGCCCTCTTTCAGGTGCTGACCAATGACGTCCGCAATGTGCATGGCTTCGTCCTGCTCGTTCTCGGCGGTGTACACCTGCACCTTGTCGCCCTCGCCGTTGTCGGTCCACAGGGTCTTGCCCTTGCGCTCCGTGTTGTGCTGGATGACGCAGTTGGCGGCGTTGAGGATGTTGGAGGTGGAGCGGTAGTTCTGTTCCAGCCGGATGGTCTTTGTACCCGGGTAGAACTTTTCAAAACTAAGGATATTTTCAACAGTCGCTCCTCGAAAACTATAGATGCTCTGGTCATCGTCGCCCACCACGCAAATGTTCCGGTCCGGGCCGGTGAGCAGGCTCACCAGACGGAACTGCGCCACACTGGTGTCCTGATACTCGTCCACCAGCAGATATTTATATTTATTCTGGTAAAACTCCCGCACATCAGGATGCTCTGCCAAAAGTTGTACTGTGCAATAAATCAAATCGTCAAAATCAAAAGCTCCTGCTTCTCGAAGCTTTCTTTGATACGCTGCATAAATTTGCGCTATTTTCTGTTCTTCATAGTTACCAGCCGAATCTTCAATTGCTTTAGCCGGACTATAAAGCCGATCCTTCCAGCGTCCAATTTGATTTGACGCTTTCTTTATTTTTATTAATTTCTCGTCCACATTCAGTTCCTTGTAGACGTCTTTCATCACCCGCTGGGAATCGTCGGTGTCGTAGATGGTAAAGCTGCGGGGGTAGCCGATCTCTTCCGCCCAGCGGCGCAGGATGCGCACACAGGCCGAGTGGAAGGTGGAGGCGAACACCTCGTCGCCCTCTTCCCCGCCCAGCATCCGGCGCAGGCGCTCCTTCATCTCCCCGGCCGCCTTGTTGGTAAAGGTGATGGCCATCACGTTCCAGCTGCGCACGGCGTTCTGCCGCAGCATACCGTCCAGCCAGCCGGGCGCGGCGGTGCCGGTCATGATGGCACTGCGCAGGGCCTTGACGTCCTCTTCGGTGGCGGGGCGGGGCAGCTGCTTTGAGCCGTGGGCCGCGCCAAACCGGATGAGGTTGGCAATGCGGTTGACCAGCACGGTGGTCTTGCCGCTGCCGGCTCCGGCCAGGATGAGCAGCGGGCCGTCGGTGGTGAACACCGCCCGCCGCTGCATCTCGTTCAGGCGGCCGAACTGCTTTTCGATATAGGTGTCGCGCAGAGCGCAGAATTCTTGTGTCAGATCTGTTGCCATGGGTTCCCCTGTCTCCTTTTATTGTCAAAGAACAGTATACCACAATTTGAAGAAATTGAGAATAGCCGGTGCGTTTGCAGGCGGCATTTGCGGGGAAATTTTGTGGCCCATTTTCTGCGCGGAGGATCCGCTGCCGGTGCCGCCCCGGGCAGGCTGCGCGGCGCCATGCTCTGCCACACCACAAGGCGTGCACAGACGGAGGGTCCACATGGTTTTTCTACCGGGGTGAAACAGATTGCACACTTCCAAAATAATAATTTATCTACGTTTAAAATTCAATGTGTGCAAGCTTTGCACTCTTCCAATTGTTTGCACACTTGGAACTGTGTAAACGCAGGCGAACTGTGCAAGCCTTGCACAGTTGTTTTTTGCACGATGTGCAGTCAAAAAAGTCGATGTGTGCAAGATAGCGCTTCTCTATCAGAGCTTGCACAGTGACAAAACAAAACCCGCCCGGCAGTACAGGACCACCGGACGGGAACATTTGTTTTTCAGGGAATGCTTAACCGAAGATGTTGATCAGAATACCAGCAGCAACGGCAGAACCGATAACGCCGGCCACGTTGGGGCCCATAGCGTGCATCAGCAGGAAGTTCTGCGGGTTCTCGCTCTGGCCCACCTTCTGGGACACACGGGCGGCCATCGGCACAGCGGAAACGCCTGCGGAACCGATCAGCGGGTTCACCTGGCCGCCGGTCACGGCGTACATCACCTTGCCGCACAGCACACCGGCTGCGGTGCCGAAGGAGAAGGCGATCAGGCCCAGCACGATGATGAACAGGGTGCGGGTGTTCAGGAAGGTATTTGCACTGGTGGTGCAGCCCACAGACAGGGCCAGGAAGATGGTGATGATGTTCATCAGCTCATTGCCGGCAGTCTTCTGGATGCGATCCACCACGCCGCACTCCTTCATCACGTTGCCCAGCATCAGCATACCCACCAGAACGGCGGCATCCGGAACGATCAGGGACACGATGATGGTGACCATGATGGGGAAGATGACCCTCTCGGTCTTGGAGACGGTGCGCAGCTGCTTCATCACGACGGTACGTTCCTTCTTGGTGGTCAGTGCCTTCATGATGGGCGGCTGGATAACCGGCACCAGCGCCATGTAACTGTAGGCTGCCACAGCGATGGAGCCCAGCAGCTCAGGTGCCAGACGGGAGGTAACGAAGATGGCAGTGGGGCCGTCGGCACCGCCGATAATGGAGATGGCAGCAGACTGCTTCTGGGTGAAGTCCACCAGACCGGTAGCGGCCAGCAGACGGGCACCCATGTAAGTACCAAAGATGCCGAACTGTGCGGCAGCGCCCAGCAGCAGGCTCTTGGGGTTGGAGATCAGCGGAGCAAAGTCGGTCATGGTGCCGATGCCCAGGAAGATCAGCGGGGGGTAAATGCCCAGCTTGACGCCCATGTAAAGCATATCGGCAAGGCCGCCGTTGTTCAGGATCTCGACCCACATGGGGTGTTCCAGACCGTCACCGACGAAATATTCCATGTGGATGACGCCGCTGCCCGGCAGGTTTGCCAGGATCATGCCGAATGCCATGGGCAGCAGGATCAGGGGCTCGAATTCCTTCACGATGGCGAGGTACAGCAAAAAGCAGCCCACGCAGATCATCACTGCGTACAGCCAGCCGCCGGGCTCACCGAACCGTGCAAAGCCGGAACTTTGGAAAATACCGACCAGAGTATCAATAAACTGTGTCATGTTCTTCCTCCTGTGTTAAAACGGGGCCGTGGTGTCGTTCACACCGGCCTTGCCCCAGCCGTTGGTGCCGCGGCGCACCGCCCTGAGGGTGTACTTGCCATTGCCCATTGCGTGGATGGCGGCCATGATGGCAGCCACCACATCACCGGGAATGCCTTCCTCCACCTGGGGAGCCGGAGCAGCGGCCTGCTGCACCGGGGCAGCGGGCTTTGCAGGGGCGGCAGGCTTGGAGGCAGCAGCCTTTGCGGCAGCCTTCTTCTTGCCCAGACCGTCGAAGATCTTGCCCTCCAGCGTGATGATCGCCATCAGCAGCACGAGGATCAAGAACACCAGCACGATACCGGTAACGGTAACGACGACGTCAAAACCTAAATCCATGGTTTTTCCTCCTGTTTCTCAACGATTCGCAGCCGGTGCAGGCACCGGCCGCAAAAACACGATTTGGAAATATTATACCTTATTTTCCCATTTAATTCAACAAAAATGGACAAATTTTCTTTTTTCCCGCAACATTCTTACCGGCGGCCGATGCGCGGGGTGGCGTCGGTGAAGCCGGTCTCCAGCTTGTCGCCGATGCCAAGGCTCATGGCCGTGCCCAGCGCCACGCAGTTGACGGGGTCGGGCGAGACGGTCACTTCCACCTTCAGCTCCTGGGCCAGATACTCGGTCAGGCCGTGCAGCTGGGCACCGCCGCCGGTGAGCATGACGCCGTTGCGGTAGATGTCACCGGCCAGCTCCGGAGGGGTCTTTTCCAGCACCTGGTGAGCCGCGGTGCCGATCTGCTCACTGAGCATCATCACCGGCTCGTACAGGTCATCGGTGGACACGTTCACGCGCACCGGCAGGCCGGTGAGCAGGCTGCGGCCCTTGATCTCCATGGTCTCGTGGAAATCGGTCTTTTGCGGGCAGCAGGCCACATGCTTTTTCAGCTCCTCGGCGGTGCGCTGGCCGATGGCGATGCTGTACTTGTTGCGCACATGCTTGAGGATCTCCTCATCGTAGTGGTTGCCGGCCACCCGCACGCTGGTGGCTTTGACCTTGCCGCCCAGGCTCAGCACGGCGATGTCGGTGGTGCCGCCGCCGATGTCGATGATCATGCGGCCGTCCGGCTGGGTGATGTCGATGCCGGAGCCGAGGGCGGCGGCGATGGGCTCGTCGATGAGGTACACCTGACGGGCACCGGCGGCCACCACGGCCTCCACCACGGCGTCGCTCTCAATGCCGGTGATGGCGGCGGGCACGCACACGGCCACCCGGGGCTTGACCATATGGGAGCTGTACACCTGCTTGACAAAGCGGCAGATCAGCTCCCGGGTCATGGTGTGGTCGCTGATGACGCCGTCCTTCAGCGGGAAGATGGCGGAAATGTAGTTGGGGGTGCGGCCTACCATGGCCAGGGCCTTGTCGCCCGCCTCCAGCACGGAGTTCTTGCGGGTGTCCATCGCCACCACGCTGGGCTGGTTGAGCACCACGCCCTTGCCCTCCTGCGCGATGATGATGGTAGTCGTACCCAGGTCGATGCCGATATCGTTCTGTGCCATAAGTCGTTCGTTCCTTTCTCTTGTGCCTCTATCGTAAAAAGCCCGCCGGGCGGGCAAAAATCAGATCAAAGCTCAGTATAACATAGTTGCGGCAAAAAGTATACAAGTTTTGCGCGTTCCGCGTTTTCTGTCATCCGATGCCGCTTGCCGTAACGACCCCTTCCGTGAAAAGGCGTTTGGAGCGGCCCGCAGGCCGCGACAAACGCGAATATAAAAATAATATTTCCGCTGCAACAACGACGACCGCTGCCTGTGGCAGAAACAGGAAGGAGTTGTTGGGGCAGCGGCCAGCAGGACATGAGTGCCGCTCAAGGCACGAAATGGACGCTGGGTGCCGCAACTCGTTTTGCCAGAGCAGCGCGGAGGCTATTCTAAATCGTTCACTCTGCACAAGCAGCATCCACACCCACCTGCTCCGGCGGCAGCTCCGCCTGCAGCAGGGCGCACAGGCCGCTGTAACGCAGGTTCTGGCGCACATTGCTCATCATGCGGTTGGCCACGTCCCGCCGACCCGCCACGATGCACAGCTTGCGTGCGCGGGTGACGCCGGTGTAGAACAGGTTGCGGTAGCAAAGGCGGGGCGGCACCTGCGCCACCGGCAGGATCACCGCCGGGAACTCGCTGCCCTGGCTCTTGTGCACCGTGATGGCGTAGGCGATCTCCAGTTCGTTGAGGTTCTCGGCCGGGTACACCAGCCGCCGGTCGTCCATGCGCACCACCATGGAGCGCTCCCTTGTGTTGATGCTCTCCACGATGCCGATGTCGCCGTTGTAGGCTCCCACGCCCTGTTCCCCGCCGATGCGCTGCCAGACGATCTCGTAGTTGTTGCGCACCTGCATCACCTTGTCGCCCACCCGGAACACCCGGGCCGCGCTCTGCAGCTGGGGTTTGCCCTTCTGCTCCGGGTTGAGCAGGTTCTGCAGCTCCACGTTCAGCGCCTGGGTGCCGGTGGGGCCCAGCTTTGTGGGGCAAAGCACCTGAATGTCCCGCACGGGGTCGAACCCATAGCTGCGGGGCAGCCGGGTGGTGACCAGGTCGCACACCAGCTTCTGGGCGGCGTCGCCGTCCGCTTCGAGGAAGAAGAAATCGTCCGTTTTGCCGCCCTTCTGCAGCGGCTCGCCGCAGATGATGTGGTGGGCATTTTCCACAATGAGGCTGCGTTTGGCCTGCCGGAAGATCTCGTTGAGGCAGACGGTGGGCACGCACCCGGAGCGGATGATCTCGCCCAGCAGGTTGCCGGGGCCCACGCTGGGCAGCTGGTCGGCGTCGCCCACCATAATGATGCGGCAGCTGTAACGCAGGGCCGTGACCAGCGCCTGAAACAGCTTGACGTCCACCATGCTCATCTCGTCCAGAATGACCACATCGCACTTGAGCAGGTTCTTGTCGTTGTGGATGAAGCTGACCACGCCGCCGGTATAGTCCACCTCCAACAGGCGGTGGATGGTGCTGGCCTTGCGGCCGGTGAGCTCGCTCAGCCGTTTGGCGGCCCGGCCCGTGGGGGCGCACAGGGCCACCCGCTCGGCCTGATTTTCCAGCAATTGCAGGATGGCGTTCACGGTGGTGGTCTTGCCGGTGCCGGGGCCGCCGGTGAGCACCAGACAGTTCTCGGTCATGGCCTTGCGGATGGCTTCCCGCTGCAGCGGCGCATAGGCAAAGCCCTGGGTCAGTTCCAGCACCTGCAGGTTCCGGTCCAGGTCACGGGCGGTGTTCTTGCCCCGCCGGGCCAGAATGGCCAGCCGGTGGGCAATGTCCTGCTCGGCGGCCAGAAGGTCCGGCAGGTAGATGTAGGGCACGCCGTCGAACATCTTCACGCAGAGTTCTTCGGTCTCGATGCACTTGTCCAGCGCACGGGCCAGCTTTTCCGGCGGCTGGTGGATGAAGTTGGAGGCGGTTTCCAGCAGCTGGGCCCGGGGCAGGCAGGTGTGGCCGTTGCCCGCGTTGTGGCGCAAAGTGCGCAGCAGGGCGGCTTCCAGCCGCTGGGCGCAGTCGCCCTCCATGTGGTAATACTGGGCGATGCTGTCGGCGTGGCGGAAGTCCAGCTGCAGCGGCTCCCCGCACAGCAGGTAGGGGTTGGCCGAAATCGCCTGCATGGCCCCCGGCCCGAACGCCCGGAACACCTCCATGGCCTTGCGGGGGCCGATCTCGAACTGTGCCAGATAGGCGATGAGCTCCCGCATGCCGAACATCCGCTTGAACTCCTGCTGGATGCGGTCGGCCTTGTCCGGCGAGATGCCGGGCACCTGAGTGAGCCGGGCGGGGTCGTTGGCAATGACCTCCAGCGCCTCGGCCCCGAACAGGTCGATGATCTTGTCCGCCGTCTTGGCCCCGATGTAGGGAAGCGACCGGCTGGCAAGGAAGGCGTACACGGCTTCCAGATCCTTGGACATATCCGTCTCGCACTCCTGCGCGTGGAACTGCCGGCCATAGGTGGCGTGGTTCTCGTACCGGCCGCGGCAGATGACGCTTTCCCCGGCGTGCAGCTCCCCCACGACGCCGCACACCACGGTGATGACCCCGCCGCCGGACACCTCGAACACGGTGTAGCCGTTGTCGGCGTTCTCGTAGATGATATCTTCCACCGTGCCTTCCAGCTGTTCCAGTTCCTGCTCGGCCATCTGCTCACCTCCCTGTTTGCATAATTATTTATAGTATAGCCCTTTTGGGGGGATTTGTAAATCGGGAGATGGGGCAAAAATGCGGCACCCGCCACGGCGGTGCTGCGTCCCGGATGCGCCGGTGCAGTAGGACGGAGCTTCAAGTTAGTCCCTGCTAAATTGTGACAGATTCATGTCAAAATGGTAACAGTTCCTGTTTCATCGTGAAAAATGCCAGCAAAGGCCTTGATTTTTTGTCAAAGTTTCCGTATAATCATCTCCAAACCAATCGGCCCGACCGGTTGGTCCATTGAAACACGAAAAAAAGGAGTACATCTCATATGAAACTCAAGAATGTTGCAATCGCTGCTACCGCTCTGGCACTGGCTGTCGGCATGACCGCCTGCGGCAGCTCTTCTTCCACCGCTGCTTCCTCCTCTGTGGCATCTTCTGCTGCCGCATCCAGCGAGGCTGCAAGCTCTGAGGCTGCTTCCAGCGAGGCTGCTGAGCCCACCACTGCCGAGTACACCGTGTACAACACCACCGGTTCCAAGGTCACCGACCTGTACCTGTACGAAGTCGGCGCCGAGGACAAGGGCGACAACCTGGCAGGCGACGGCCTGGCTGACGGCGACAGCGTGGTCATCACCCGCGACGTGGAGGCCGACAAGCAGGCTGACGTGACCTATGTGCTGGAGTTCACCACCGAGGACGGCCAGACCCAGGCCTTCGAGACCCTGCACTACGAGACCACTCCCATCTCCCTGAAGAGCGTGGACGCCGCTGCAGGCGCTACCCCCATCGCCTTCGCTGCACCGGAGAACTAAGTCTCAACCAACTTGCATCGAAAAAGGGCTGCTGCACAAATGCTGTGCAGCAGCCCTTTTGTTTTAAACCGGAAACGCTCAGGCCCTTGCCGCCTGCTGCGCATCGGCCTGTTTTTTGTTCTGCAGGCGCTTGCGCACCACGATGTAGGCCGGGATCAGGAAGAAGCAGGCAAAGAGCCAGGCCACCGGGCTTGCGATGCAGGCGGCAAAGTACCCCCACAGGGGCACGAACCAGACGCCCACCATGGCCCGGGCGATCATCTCGGCCACCCCGGCAAACATGGCCAGACTGGAATAGCCCAGGCCCTGGATGGTATAGCGATAGATGATCAGCACCGCCAGGGGGATGTAGAACACGCTGTTCCAGAAAATAAAACTCTGGGCGTTGACCATGATGGCAGTCTCCTTGGCTTCCAGGAACAGGCCGATGAGCAGCTTATCCGTGAACCGCAGGATGAGGAAGGAGGCCACACTATACACGCAGCCAATGCCCAGGGCGGTGTACACGCCCCGGTCCACACGGTCCAGGTCCTTGGCACCCATATTCTGGCTCGTGTAGGTGGTCATGGCAGTGCCGATGCTTTCCAGGGGCACGCAGAGGAACTGGGCCGCCTTGCTGCCGGCAGTCTGGGCTGCCACGATGTCGCTGCCCAGACCGTTCACGGCACCCTGCAGCACCACGCTGCCAATGGCCGTAATGCTGCACTGGAGCCCCATGGGGATGCCCATGCTGCACAGCTTTGCACAGTGGGGCAGGCTGAACGCGCCTTCGTCCTTGCTCCAGCGCAGCTCATGGTAGTGGCGCAGGATGTACACCAGACTGCCGATGCCAGCCACCGCCTGGCTGAACACCGTGGCAAAGGCTGCGCCAAAGGCCCCCATGCGGAACACGATGATGCACACCAGGTCCAGCCCGATGTTCAGCGCACTGGCCACCAGCAGAAAATACAGGGGCCGCTTGCTGTCACCCAGGGCACGCATCAGGGCACTGGTCACATTATAAAGGAGGGTGAAGGGGATGCCCCAGAAGATGGTGCGGATGTAAATGTCTGCAATGTCGATGATGTTGGCCGGGGTGTTGGTCCACACCAGCACGGCGCGGGTGAGCGCCACGGTGACCACCGTCAGCACCACTGCAAAGGCTACCGACAGCCACACGGTGTTGGCCGTGTAGCGGCGCATCTCTTTATAGTCCTTGGCACCGAAGGTCCAGGAGATGGGGATGGAAAAGCCGCAGGCAATGCCGTTGACAAAGCCCAGCACCAGATAGTTCAGGCCGCCCACGCTGCCCACGGCCGCCAGCGCTTCCACGCCCACAAAGCGGCCCACGATGATGGTGTCGGCCAGGTTGTAGAACTGCTGGAACAGGCTGCCCAGCATCAGCGGCACTGCAAAGGCAAGGATCAGCTTCAGCGGGCTGCCCTGCGTCATATCCTTGGTCATAGTTTTCCTCCCATCCATGCAAAAAAGAGCCGTTGCTCTGCATTTTTGCCGTGAAAAACGCCCTGCCGGAAAGAGGCAGGACGTTTTGTACATTCATGAAAGGTATTATAGCCGAGGCAAGCGCATTTTACAAGATTTGCATTGCATCAACATTTCCAGTTTTTTGCCGGAAGAATTGGTCATTCTGCGCACAGCACCACCGCGTTCAGCTCCCGATACGTCTTGGCGATCAGATATGCCGCGATCACAAAGGTCAGGAGGTCCGACATCGGCATGGAGTACAGCACGCCGTCCAGCCCGAAGAAACGGGGCAGCAGCAGAGCAAAGCCCACGCCGAACACCACTTCACGCACCATGGACAGGGCGGTAGACTCCCCTGCCTTGCCCATGGCCTGCAGGAAGATGAAGCAGGCCTTGTTGACGCAGGCCAGAATGATCATGCACAGATAGATGCGGAAGGACTTCACAGCAAAATCCGTGTAGTAGACGCTCTCGTTGGCGGCGCCGAACAGCGCGATGAGCCGCCGCGGGAACACCTCCACCAGAACAAGGGCCACAGCACCCACGGCGACTTCGGCCAGCAGCAGCTTGGTGAACAGCTCCTTCACACGGGCAGACTTGCCTGCACCCATGTTGAAGCCCACGATGGGGATGCAGCCGGCGGCCATGCCCACCACGATGGAGATGACGATCTGGAAGAACTTCATCACGATGCCCACCACGGCCATGGGAATCTGGGCGTACTGCTCCTGCCCGAACACGGGGTCCAGTGCGCCGTACTTCCGGATCATGTTGTTGATGGCGGCCATGGCGGCCACCAGACTGATCTGGGACAGGAAACTGGTCATGCCCAGGGTCAGGGTGCGGCCGCAGATGGTGCCTTTCAGCCGGTAATCGCCCTTTTCCGGGCGGGTGATCTTCATGTGCAGCAGATACCACACCGACAGCACCGCCGTGACCACCTGCCCGATGACCGTGGCAACGGCCGCGCCCATCATGCCCCAGTGGCAGCCGAAGATAAAGACGGGGTCCAGGATGATGTTGAGCACTGCGCCCGCCAGCGTGGAGATCATGGCAAACCGGGGGCTGCCGTCGGCACGGATGATGGGATTCATGGCCTGGCCGAACATGTAGAACGGCACGCCCAGCGTGATATAGAAGAAGTATTCCTGCGAATGATGGTAGGTCTCGGCGTTCACCGTGCCGCCGAACATGGCCAGAATGGTATCGGCAAAGAGCAGGTAGACGGCCGTGAGCACAAGGCTGCTGACCACGCACAGCACCACCGCGTTGCCCACGCTCTGCTTTGCGCGGTGCACTTCGTCCTGCCCAAGGCTGATGCTGACGAAGGCACAGCAGCCGTCACCGATCATGACCGCGATGGCCAGCGCCACCACCGTGAGCGGGAACACCACCGTGTTGGCGGCATTGCCGTAGGAGCCGAGGTAGCTGGCGTTGGCAATGAAGATCTGGTCCACGATGTTGTACAGTGCGCCGACCAGCAGCGAAATAATGCACGGGATCGCATAGCTCCGCATCAGCTTGCCGATGCGCTCCGTGCCGAGAAATTGATTGGAATGTTCCATGGGATTCACCTTACCTTTCCTGTTTCAGGGCAAAAGAAAACAACGAGCCACGCTCATGCAACTGGTTTTACGCATGAGAGCCACTCGTTGTACGGAATCATTATACGGTTTTGCCGCCCGGTTTGCAAAGGTAGTTTTGCACAAGAATTGTGCTGGTCATTCTGCGCATCCTGCACAGTGCAAACTTTGTGGAAAAGCGCCTTTGAAGCCCCCCGCCGGTTTGTGGTACAATAATAAGGAACGAAAACTGCGCTGGAAAGTCCGTTTTTGCAGTTGCTTTCCATACAAGCGAAAGAGGTGCACGATGTCACAGTATCAAGCAGGAACGCTGGTCGTTTATGGAAACCTCGGTGTGCACGAGATCGAAGCCGTTGGCCCGCAGAGCTTCTGCGGCGAACCGGCCCGGGAATATTATACCCTCCGCCCTTATTTTTCCGACTCTCACGACCGGAGCTATATCCCCACGGCCAAGGAGGGCGTTCTGCGCCCGGTGAGCACCCCGGAACAGGCCGCTGCCTGTCTGGAGCAGGTGCGCAGCGAACCGGACGCGGCCCCGGCGTCTGCCAACCAGACCGTGCTGGCGGAGCATTATCAGGCCGTGATCCACACCAATGATTTTTACGAGTACCTGAAGCTGTACCGGGAGCTCGCCCACAAGCAGAGCACCCAGCGCAGCAAGGGCCGCAAGGTGAACGCCATGGACGCCTACTTCTACCAGATGGCCGAGCACACCCTGCGGGAGGAGCTGGCCGTGGCGTTCCACGAAACGCCGGAAGCTGCCGCCAAGCGGCTTGAAGCGGCGGTGTCCTGAATCCAGACCATCGCAAAGGGAGAGGCTTCCCTGTCCGGTCCACCCGGCAGAGGGGCCTCCCCCTTTTTGTTTTTGCTCTGCGTCCGGCTCCTTGCAGACATCCACCCAGCCCCGGTGGGCAGGCCGTTTGCTGTGTTGGGGGTATTATGATCCCATTTTCACATCGTGTCAATGGGTTTTGTGCGCAGACCGCCACCTGTACCGTGCATTATAAAAAGGAAGGAAAGTGTGTCAGAACTGTAAAAGATAAATTATTTTAGTTATTTTTGTTGACTTATCCAACGATTCGGCTATAATGGTCGTGTTCCGAATTACTCAAACATTTTAGCTATTTAAAAACATCCAACATACAAAAGGAGAACACTACCATGACGTTTGAAGAAATGAAGAAGATCGTTGTCGATACCCTGAACTGCGACGAGGACAAGGTGACTATGGAGGCCAGCCTGACCGAGGATCTGGAGGCCGACAGCCTGGATGCTGTGGAGCTGAACATGGCCCTGGAAGATGCCTGCGGCGTGTCCGTGCCCGACGAGGAGCTGGCAAAGCTCAAGACCGTGGGCGACATCTACAACTACATCACCGCACACATCTGAGGCAGAACACCATGAACGATATCCGAGACCTGTTCCCCGGCCGGATGCGGGAACGCACCTTTCAGCTGAAAGCCCGACGGGATGCCGGGGCCGTCTGGCATGAACCCCAGTTCGTGGAGTGCAAACAGTGCGGCCGCCGCGCCACCCGCACCATCTGGACCCGCAGCCTTTACGTCTGCCCCAACTGCGGCTATCACATGCCCATCGGCGGCTACTACCGGCTCAGTCTGGTGCTGGACCACGGCAGCTTCCGGGAGCTGGACGCCGACCTGCCCCCGCAGGATGTGCTCCGGTTCCCCGGCTACCCGGAAAAGCTGACCGCCGCCCAGAACAAGACCGGCCTGCGCGAAGCCGCCGTCACGGCGACCGGCCGCATCGGCGGGGTGGCCTGTGTGGCTGCCGTGCTGGACAGCCGGTTTTTCATGGGCAGCATGAGCACCGCCGTGGGCGAAAAGATCACCCGCGCGGTGGAGTACGCTGCAGCCAAACGCCTGCCGCTGGTCATCTTCTCGGCCAGCGGCGGTGCCCGCATGCAGGAGGGCATTTTCAGCCTGATGCAGATGGCCAAGACCAGCGCCGCCATCCAGCGCTTTTCCGCCAGAGGCGGGCTGTACGTCAGCGTGCTCACCCACCCCACCACCGGCGGCGTGACCGCCAGCTTTGCAAGCCTGGGCGACATCATGCTGGCCGAGCCGGGGGCGCTGATCGGCTTTGCCGGGCCCCGCGTCATTGAGCAGACCATCGGCGAAAAGCTGCCCGCCGGGTTCCAGCGCAGCGAGTTCCAGTTGGAGCACGGCTTTGTGGATCAGGTGGTGCCCCGCGACCAGCTGCGCGACACCCTGATCCAGGTGCTGCAGCTTCATGTGGGAGGAAAACACGAATGATCAAGGAAATTCTGGAGCAGCTGGCTCCGCTGGATGCACAGATCACCGCCCTGAAGGGCAGCGGCGACGACATGGACGCCATCACGGCCCACGCCGCCGAGCTGGCAGAGCTTGCCGTAGAGGAGGACGAGATCCTGCGTGCCTGCGGCCCGCTGACCGCCGAGGACCGGGTCTTTCTGGCCCGGCACCCGGACCGCCCCCACATTGACGAGACCATCTCCGCCCTGTTCACCGACTTCTTTGAGCAGCGGGGCGACCGCCAGTGCAAGGAGGACCCCGCCATTCTGGGCGGTGTGGCCCGCTTCCACGGCATGCCGGTGACCGTCATCGGTCACCGCAAGGGCTCCTCGCTGGAGGAGAATCTGGCCTGCAACTTCGGCATGCCGGGGCCGGAGGGCTACCGCAAGGCCCTGCGCCTGATGAAGCAGGCCGAGAAGTTCGGTCGGCCCATCATCACTTTCATCGACACGCCGGGCGCTTACCCCGGCAAGGACGCCGAGGAGCGCGGCCAGGGCGAGGCCATCGCCCGCAACCTGATGGAGATGAGCGGCCTGACCGTGCCGGTCATCGCCGTCGTCACCGGCGAGGGCTCTTCCGGCGGGGCGCTGGCACTGGGCGTGGCAAACCACATCCTCATGCTGGAAAACGCCGTCTATTCGGTGCTGAGCCCCGAGGGCTTTGCCAGCATCCTGTGGAAGGACGCCTCCCGCAGCGGCGAAGCCTGCGAGATGATGAAGCTGACCGCGCAGGACCTGTACCAGGACGGCATCGTGGAAGAAGTGATCCCGGAGCCGGTGGGCGGTGCCCAGCGCGGCCACACGGTGCTGTTTGAGCAGCTGGACGCTGCCCTGTGGGCACACCTGAAAACGCTGTGCCGCATGAACGGCAGGGCCCTGGCCGACCAGCGCTACAAGAAATACCGCCAGATCGGAGAAATGAGGAACGCATGAAGGGCTTCCAGCTGATAGCCACCGGCGGGGCGCTGCCCGGCCGGACGGTCACGAACGAAGAGCTCAGCCGCACCGTGGACACCAGTGACGCGTGGATCACCTCCCGCACCGGCATCCGCACCCGGCACTGGTGCACCGCGGACGAATCCGCCGCCACGCTGGCCATTGCCGCCGCAAAACAGGCGCTGCAGCGCAGCGGCCTTGCCCCGGCAGACATCGCCTGCTGCGTGTGCGCCACCCTGTCGGCCCCGGATGCCACCCCCAGTGTGGCCTGTCAGGTACAGGCGGCGCTGGGCCTGCCGGAGAACCGGCCCGCGCTGGACGTCAACGCGGCCTGCTCCGGCTTTTTGTACGGCACTGCTGTGGCGCGGGGCCTGCTGGCCACGCTGGGCGGGCAGTACGCCCTGGTCATCGGGTGCGAAGCCCTTTCCCGCCTGATGGACCCCGCCGACCGCTCCACCTGCGTCCTGTTTGGCGACGGCGCGGGCGCGGCCATCTTCCGGCTGGCCGACGCCCCCTTTGCCCTCACGCTGGGGGCCCGGGGCAGCGACGTCCTGCACGCCGGTGGGCCGGACCGGAACGGTTCTGCCCCCATCACCATGGACGGCAAGGCAGTGTTCCGCTTTGCGGTGGATGCCCTGCCCCGCTGCCTGCACACGGTGCTGGACGAGACCGGCAAGACGCTGGACGAGGTAGACTGGGTGGTCTGTCATCAGGCCAACAGCCGCATCATCGACCACTGTGTGCGGGCTCTGCACGCCGACCCGGCCAAATTCTACAAGAACATGGACCGCCACGGCAACACCAGCGCCGCCAGCATCCCGGTAGCCCTGAACGAGCTGGCCGAGACCGGGCAGCTGCAGCCGGGGCAGACGATCGCCTGCATCGGCTTTGGCGGCGGCCTGACCTGGGGCGGCATGATCGTGGAGTATAAGAAATAAAGGCTTCCCCCGAGGGGGAAGCCTTTCGCAGGAAAACTTTATGAAACTTTTAAATGAAATTTTAGGGACCAGATATCCCATCATCCAGGGCGGCATGGCCAACATCGCCACCGGCGAGTTTGCCGCCGCCTGCTCCAACGCGGGAGCGCTGGGCATCATCGGCGCGGGCGGCATGAACGCCGACACCCTGCGCGAGAACATCCGCCGCTGCAAGCAATTGACGACCAAGCCCTTCGGCGTGAACATCATGCTGATGCACCCGCAGGCCGACGAGTTTGCCAAGATCGTGGTGGAAGAAGGCGTGCAGGTGGTCACCACCGGTGCCGGCAACCCCGGCAAGTATGTTCCCATGTGGAAAGCCGCCGGCATCAAGGTCATTCCCGTGGTGGCGGCCGCCGTGCTGGCAAAGCATCTGGAGCCGCTGGGCATCGACGCCGTCATTGCCGAGGGCACCGAGAGCGGCGGCCATGTGGGCGAGATGACCACCATGGCGCTGGTGCCGCAGGTGGTGGATGCGGTGAGCGTGCCCGTCATTGCGGCTGGCGGCATCGCCGACGGCCGCCAGCTGGCGGCTGCGCTGGCCCTGGGCGCCTGCGGCGTACAGGTGGGCACCTGCCTGCTGGCAAGCGAGGAGTGCCCCATCCATGAGAACTATAAAGCCGCCCTGCTCAAGGCCAAGGACAGTGACACCATCGTCACCGGCCGCAGCGTCGGCGCACCGGTGCGTGTGCTGAAAAACCGCATGAGCCGCGAGTACGTCCGGCAGGAAAAGGCCGGGGCCGACAAGATGGAACTGGAAAAATACACCCTCGGCAGCCTGCGCCGGGCCGTGTTTGAGGGCGACACCACCACCGGCAGCCTGATGGCCGGTCAGGTGGCCGGGATGCTCCACGAGGTGCGCCCCGTGGCCGACATCCTGAACGACCTGTGGGAAGGCGGGAGGCAGCGCATCGCCGCGCTGAACGAGCTATGCTGACCCTTGCCGGAAAGGCCCTGCCCGTGCCCATCCTGCAGGGCGGCATGGGCGTGGGCGTGTCCCTCGGCGGGCTGGCCGGGGCCGTGGCGGCCTGCGGCGGCATGGGGTGCATCTCCACCGCCGATGCGGGCTACCGGGAGCCGGATTTTGCCCGCGACCCGGCAAGCGCCAACCACCGCGCCCTGACCGCTGAGATCCAGAAAGCCAAAGCCCTTGCCAAAGGCGCCGGGCTGGTGGCCATCAATGCGATGGTGGCCACCCAGGACTATGCCGCCGCCATCCGCACCGCGGTAGAAGCGGGCGTGGACGCGGTGGTGTCCGGCGCGGGCCTGCCGCTGGAGCTGCCCGGCCTTGTGGGCACGCAGGAGGTGGCCATTGCGCCCATCGTGTCCAGCGCACGGGCCGCCCGGCTCATCCTGCGCCGCTGGGCCAAGGAGTTTGCCCGCACCGCCGACTTTGTGGTCATCGAGGGCTGCAAGGCAGGCGGGCATCTGGGCTTTGCCGAGGCCGACCTGCTGGCAGACCACTGCCAGTCTCTGGACGAAATTCTGCCGGAAGTGCTGGCCGAGGTACAGCCCTATGAGGCGCAGTTCGGCCATGCCATCCCGGTATTCGTGGCGGGCGGCATCTACACCGGGGCCGACATGGCCCACTATACAAAGCTGGGGGCCGCCGGGGTGCAGCTGGCCACCCGGTTCATCCCCACCTACGAGTGCGATGCCAGCCAGACCTACAAGGACGTGCTCCTGGCCGCAAAGCCGGAGGATGTGCGCATCATCCACAGCCCGGTGGGCATGCCGGGCCGGGCGCTGAACACCCCGCTGGTGCAGGCGCTGGCCAAGGGCAAACGCTTTGCGCCCCGGCACTGCGCCCGCTGTTTAAAGACCTGCGACCCCGCCAAGGTGCCCTACTGCATCACCCACGCCCTCATCGAAGCGGTGAAGGGCAATGTGGAAGAGGGGCTGTTCTTCTGCGGGGCCAACGTGGGCCGACTGGACCGGATGTACACCGTCCGGGAACTGATGGACGAATTGACCGCCGAATGGAGGCATGACCTATGAAACTTGCTGTTCTGTATGCCGGTCAGGGTGCCCAGCACCCCGGCATGGGCAAAGAATTTTACGAAAGCTCCCCCGCCTTCCGGGCCGCCTTCGACAGCGCGGCGCTGGATTTTGACCTGCACCGCGTCTGCTTTGAGGACCCGGACGGCGTTCTGAATCAGACCGAATACACCCAGCCCTGCATGGTGGCCTTTGCCTGCGGCGTCACCGCCGTGCTGGCCGAGCATGGCGTGCAGCCCGCTTACGTGGCCGGGCTTTCGCTGGGCGAATACTCCGCGCTGGAAGCTGCCGGGGTGTTCACCGCCAAGCAGGCCATTGAGCTGGCCGCCTACCGGGGCAAAGCCATGGCCGATGCGGCCAAGGGCATCGACTGCGGCATGACCGCCGTGCTGGGCCTGGACCGCACTGCGCTTTCCGCCTGCTGCGAAGAGGCTGCGGCGCTGGGCTGTGTGCAGATCTGCAACTACAACTGCCCCGGCCAGCTGGTCATCGGCGGCGAGAAAGCCGCTGTGGATAAGGCCGCCGAACTGGCCAAAGCCGCCGGTGCCCGCCGCTGCCTTCCGCTGAAGGTGAGCGGCCCCTTCCACACCCGACTGATGGCCCCCGCCGGAGATGCACTCGCCGAGCGGTTCAAGACCGAGCGGTTCCGTGAGATGCAGATCCCGGTGCTGTTCAACTGTCTGGGCCGCGAAAAGGCCGACGCGGACACCATCCCGGCGCTGCTGGTGAAGCAGGTGCAGAGCAGTGTGTATATGGAGGACACCCTCCGCCGCCTGGGCGAACTGGGCGTGGACCACATCCTGGAAGTCGGCCCCGGCAGTGCCCTGTCCGGCTTTGTGAAAAAGACCCTGCCCGGCGTGCCGTGCGCTTCGGTGGAGACACCGGAGCAGCTGGACGCCGCGCTGGCCGCATGGAGGGACGAAGCATGAGCGAAGAGACTGTGACCCGCGCGGCGGTGGTCACCGGCGGCAGCCGGGGGATTGGCCGGGCGGTATGTGTGGCACTGGCAAAGCAGGGCTGCAACGTGGTGGTCAACTACTGCCACGGCGCAGAGCCTGCAGAGCAGACGGCAGCGCTCTGCCGCGCCGAGGGCGTGGACGCCGTGGCCGTACAGGCCGATGTTTCCACCGCTGAGGGCTGCAAAACGCTGTTTGACGCGGCGGTCAACGCCTTTGGCCGGGTGGATGTGCTGGTGAACAACGCGGGCATCACCCGTGACGGCCTGCTCCTGCGCATGTCTGAGGCCGATTTTGACGCCGTGCTGAACGCAAACCTCAAGGGCGCATTCCTCTGCTGCAAGGAGGCCGCCCGCCGCATGGTGCGCCAGCGGCATGGCCGCATCATCAACCTGTCCAGCGTGGTGGCCCTGCGGGGCAACGCCGGTCAGGCCAACTACGCCGCCAGCAAGGCGGGGCTCATCGGCCTGACCAAGAGCCTGGCCAAGGAGCTGGCAGGCCGGAACATCACGGTGAATGCCGTGGCCCCCGGCCTGATCGAGACCGATATGACCGCCGCCCTGCCGGAAGCCGTCCGCACCGGAATGCTGCACAGCATCCCGGCGGGCCGGGCCGGAAAGCCGGAGGACGTGGCAAACGCCGCGGCATTTTTTGCCGCAGAACAAAGCAGCTATCTCACCGGGCAGGTGCTCTGTGTGGACGGCGGCATGGCAATGTAAAGGAGAACGTTTTCATGGAAAAACGCAGAGTGGTCGTTACCGGTCTGGGCACTGTGAACCCGCTGGGCAACACCGTGGCCGAGAGCTGGGCCGCCGCAAAGGCCGGACAGTGCGGCATTGCCCCCATCACCCAGTTCGATACCGCTGGGTTCAAGTGCAAACTGGCGGCTGAGGTGAAGGGCTTTGACCCGGAAGCGATCGTGGACAAAAAAGAGGCCCGCAAGATGGCCCGCTTTACCCTGCTGGCACTGGCTGCCGCAACCGAAGCCATCCAGGACAGCGGCCTTGATACCGAAGCCAACGCCAAAACCACCGGCGTCATCCTGTCCAGCGGCATCGGCGGGCTGCCCACCATCGAGGAGCAGCACACCCGTGGCGAGGAAAAAGGCATGGAGAAGGTCAGCCCCTACTTCGTGCCCATGTCCATTGCCAACATGGCGGCGGCCCAGGTGGCCATCCGCTTCGGCCTGAAGGGCATGTGCACCTGCCCGGTCACGGCCTGCGCCGGCGGCACCAACGCCGTGGGCGATGCCTTCCACCGCATCCGCGACGGCTACGAGAACGCCATGGTCTGCGGCGGTGCCGAGAGCTGCATCAGCCCGCTGGGCATCGGCGGCTTTACCAGCATGAAGGCCCTTTCCACCGCCACCGACCCGGATGCGGCCAGCCTGCCCTTTGACGCACGGCGCGGCGGCTTCGTGATGGGCGAAGGCAGCGGTGTGCTGGTGCTGGAAGAGCTGGAGCACGCCAGAGCCCGGGGCGCACACATCTACGCCGAGGTGGTGGGCTACGGTGCCAACTGCGACGCCTACCACTTCACCGCCCCGGCTCCCGGCGGCGCGGGTGCCATCGACTGCATGAAGCAGACCCTGGCCGACGCCGGCATCGCCCCGGAACAGGTGGACCACATCAACGCCCACGGCACCGGCACCCATATGAACGACTCCTGCGAGACCGCTGCCATCCACGCGGTGTTCGGGGAGCACGCCAAGGAGCTGACCGTCGTGAGCACCAAGAGCATGACCGGCCACCTGCTGGGCGGCGCGGGCGGCGTGGAAGCCGTGTTCACGGCACTGGCCCTGCGGGACCAGTTTGCCCCGCCCACCATCCATTACGAGCAGCCCGACCCGGAGTGCGACCTGGACTATGTGCCGAACGTGGGCCGCGCCCAGAACATGACCTACGCACTGAGCAATAGTCTGGGCTTTGGCGGGCACAATGCCTGCATCGCCCTGCGCAGATGGGAGGGCTGACCCATGGCAGAACCCCGTACCGTGCGTGAAAACGCCAACGCCCTGACCAGTGAGCAGATCGCGGCGATCCTGCCCCACCGCTACCCCTTTGCCCTCGTGGACCGTATTCTGGACTACGAGCCGGGCCAGTGGGCCATCGGCCGCAAGTGCGTGAGCCGCAATGAAGAATTTTTCTGCGGGCACTTCCCCGGCCAGCCGGTGATGCCCGGCGTGCTCATTCTGGAAGCGCTGGCCCAGACCGGTGCCGTGGCCGCCCTCAGTTTGCCCGAAAACAAGGGCAAGCTGGCCCTGTTCGGCGGCATTAAAAATGCCCGCTTCCGCAAGCAGGTCACCCCCGGCGACGTGCTCACCCTGCACTGCGAGCTGGTGGAACAGCGCGGCCCGGTGGGCGTTGGCAAGGCCTCGGCCTATGTGGACGGCAAATGTGCCGCCACCGCAGAGCTGACCTTCGTGCTGACCGAAGCACAGTAAATCAAAACAAAAAAGGCTCCCCCTTGCGGAGGAGCCGGAACGCAGGCCTGCAGTGCGGGTCTGCGCTTTTTTATTCGGAATAGTGAGCCAGGAAGCGGCGGGTGCGCTCTTCCTGCGGGTGCTCGATGAGCTGCCGGGCCGGGCCCTGCTCCACCACCACGCCGCCGTCCATGAACAGGATGCGGTCGGCCACGTCACGGGCAAAGTTCATCTCGTGGGTCACGATGATCATGGTGGTCTTGCGGTCGGCAAGGTCCCGCAGAACGCGCAGCACCTCGCCGGTCAGCTCCGGGTCCAGCGCGCTGGTAGGCTCGTCGAAGCAGAGGATATCCGGGTGCAGGGCCAGGGCGCGGGCAATGGCCACGCGCTGCTGCTGGCCGCCGGACAGCTGATGCGGGTAGTGGCCCGCCCGCTCCGACAAGCCCATCTGGGCCAGAAGCTCCTTTGCCTGCTGCTCCAGCTGCTGATGGATGGCTTTTTTGTTGGTCTTGTAGTCCGGGCGCTCCTTGGCCAGCAGCTCCCCGGCCAGCATCACGTTCTGCAATGCCGTATACTGCGGGAACAGGTTGAAGTTCTGGAACACCAGACCGAAGTGCAGGCGCTTTTTGCGCACCTCGCTCTCCCGCTGGGTGGCGGGGTCGGCGGCGTCCCACATGGTCTCGCCGTTCACCTTGATGACACCGGTGTCCGGCCGCTCCAGAAAGTTCAGGCAGCGCAGCAGGGTGGTCTTGCCGGAACCGGACGAACCGATGATGGCCAGCGCCTCGCCCTGTTCCAGGGTCAGCGAGATATCCTTTAAAACGTGTGTCTCTCCGAAATCCTTCCCGATGCCGGAGGCTTCCAGTAATGCCATGATTCAAAACCTCCTCAGCAGCGGAAATAATCCAGCTTTTTCTCCAGCCAGCCGAACAGCAGGGTGAGTGCCCCCACGAACACCAGGAAGAAGATCGCCGTGGAGAACAGCGGCCAGATCAGGCCCTTTGCGCTGTACTCCTTGGCCATCATGATGATCTCCTTGTTGGCGATGGTGTTGGCCAGCGAGGTGTCCTTGACCAGGGTGATGATCTCGTTGCCCATGGGCGGCAGGATGCGCTTGATCACCTGCAGCAGCGTCACCTTGAAGAAGATCTGGGGCTTGGTCATGCCCAGCACCTGCCCGGCCTCGGTCTGGCCCTTGGGCACTGCCTCGATGCCGCCGCGGTAGATCTCGGAGAAGTAGCAGGCATAGTTGATGGCAAAGGCCACCACCGCCGCCACCATGCGGCCGCCAGAGCCGGAGGGCCAGGGGTTCGCCATGCCCAGCAGGCCGGGGCCCAGATAGATGACGATGATCTGCAGCATGAGCGGCGTGCCGCGGATGACCCACACAAAGGTCTTGACCGCGCCGGACAGCACCCTGCAGCGGCTCATGGAGCCAAAGGCCACCACAAGCCCCAGCGGCAGCGCAAACAGCAGGGTCAGGGCAAACAGCTCACAGTTGAGCAGGAACGCGCCGGAAAGGCGCCCAAGGATCACAGACACAACAACACACCCATTCCATCCGATTTTGCGGTTTCACTCGGCCAGGGCCAGATCGTACTTGTCGGCCAGGGCCTGCATGGTGCCGTCCGCCTTCAGCTCGTCAAAGGCGGCATCCACGGCGGCAGCCGCGTCGCTGCCCTTGCGGAAGGCCACGCCGTACTCTTCGGCGTTCAGCTCGTCCACGATCTTCAGGCTGGCGTAGTCGGTGCCCGCGCCGATCATGGCATTGGCCAGGGTCAGGTCCAGCACAGCGGCATCGGCGGTGCCGGCGGCCACTTCCATCAGGCAGTCGGTCTGTACGCTCTTGGAGACGTAGTCGGCCTTGGACAGGTTCTCGTCGCCCTGAATGGCGGCTTCACCGGCGGAACCGGCCTCGGCCACCACGGTCTTGTCCGCCAGATCGGCGGTGGAGGTGTAGTCGGTGCCGTCCTTCACCACAACGACCTGTGCGTTCTTGGCGTAGGCCTTGGTGGTGGCGGTGTTGGCCATGATGTCCTCGGTGAGGGTCATGCCGTTCCAGATGCAGTCGATGCTCTTGGCGTCCAGCTCCACCACCTTGGTGTCCCAGTTGATCTCCACGAACTCCGGCTCCACGCCCAGCTTTTCGCACACAGCCGTTGCCAGCTCGGTGTCAAAACCGGTGAAGTTGCCGTCG
>QWCE01000950.1_pt1 | contig 49297 bp, 57 predicted proteins | sample 1972531 | NCBI WGS metagenome assembly QWCE01 (sample SAMN09866716, study PRJNA288562) | Human gut metagenome isolate term4_stool, whole genome shotgun sequencing... | reverse complement strand
CTGCCAGCCTATAAAACTTGTATTTGGATCAAAATCAATTCCACCTTCCCCTATGAGCCACATATCGTTAGGCCATTTTTTCATTCTCTCGCCGAACTTCGCAACAAAATTATATGGTTTATTCACTTCCTTGGTGGAATCATATTTTGTTCCATCAGGAAGTACCATCTTTGTTTCTTTAGCTGGGTAACCTGCGTCAGGCTCATCTATACAGAATTTTTCAAATAGCATTGTATATCTCTGACGATCGTAGTATATATTATATGTGGTTCTACCGTCAGGCTGAACCTTCTTTGTTAACAAAACATTGGTTCCGTCATCTTGCTTAACCTTTTCTGTATTTTCTTTAATTATCTTATCTTCATTTCTTACATAATATTTATTTAACTCTTTTAATTTTGCATCTTCCGTTAAAGACTTATCTATTTCTGGAAATTTAATTCCGGAAGGCATCATAAGTGATAGATCAGGTCTAGTTCCAGTATCTGCATCTTTAACAACCTTAGCTCCTATGTAATCATATCCTACCGAGTCAGCTTTCTCTGTCCAGAATTGAATCGTATAATTTGCCTTAGGCTCGTCTTTCCATAAAGCCGTAAATTTAATGTCGCGAGCAGGCATAGCATCCTTGATTCCATCTTTGAAATCCTTCATGTCGAACTTTGTATTTTTAGGCAAGGTTTTAATATTGCCACTAGCATCTTTGTAATTTAAATCGGTATCTGACTTCCAGCCTTCAAATATACCACCGACTTTCTTCGGTTTTACATTCAGATTAGGTATTGTCTGTCCATAGTATAGTGTCTGAGATGGTATAGGTGATCCCCCATCCATATCATAGCTGACATTAAATGAATCTCTGTTATATCTATATTCAATAATTATGTCATCTCTATTATCAGGTACTCTGGTCTTGATTACTGTTTTTTCAGGGATATATCCCTTTCTATCTCTTTCATTAAGTGGATGCACAGTAATCTCAGAACCTACAAGCCCTGTTTCCGTTGTATATCGTATTTTAGTCTCTCCATCTTTAAGACCATATTTGTTCTTATCATATAAGTCTTGGAAGATATGTTTTACCCTAACAGTGCTCTCGATAGGTTCATAAATGTATGGTTTGACTCCAATCCATTTGTAGGTCCCTGGCTTCATCTTTCCTATGTCTTGTGCGTATTTCTTTACATAGTCATAATTAATATCCGTAGATTTCGTAGGGCTGATATATCCGTCTATCTCAGGCAAATCAACTATCTTCTTTATCTTTTTCTTATCAGCCTCAGTCAAGACATTCAGATCATTACCTTTATAATCCTTGTATGTGTATTTATCATCTCCTACAGTTGCCTCATAAGGATTATACAGATGAACGAGTTCATCATCCTTATTTGCCTTGTATTCAGCCTTAATATTGTAAAGCATAGGCATAGCAGAATTCTTAATTTGAGCATTTGCTTCTTCCTTAGTAGCCGGATCCTTTCCAAAATCAGCGGGATTTTTAGCAGGCTCCTTATTTAAGAACTTTGCCTTCTCATCAGGTATCTTGTCATAATTAAAATCTGAACCCGCAAAAACATTGAGTGGCAAGGAGGTCATAATCATCATAATCGTCAAGATTAAAACCACTGCCCTCCTTAGTTTTACATTTGCAATTCTCACAAAATCCATACCTTCTCCTTATAATTAACCTTATAAATAAATTGACTTTTTACATCATTTGTCATCACTCGGCATATAAATCCTAGCCGTAAAATCTACCCAGTATGAGCAGATTAAATCATTACTGTAATAGTATAATTTTTAGAAGGATAATTCAAGATATTATATAAAAAAACATGAAAAAATGCTCTTTTTTGCAAAAAATTTTTTATTAAATTCTGAATTAAATTTTATCTATTTTATTTTTTTCGCTCCCTCTATATATACTTATATTTTTTTCTCTACATAACCTCCATATTTTCTTTGTAATTCCTTTTTTTCTTTGTATTTCGTTTGTATTTCCTCTGTATTTTTTCTGTGTTTTGTTAATATTTTGTTTGTAATTATTTCTTTAATCTTTTTAAAAAATCCTTTTGCTCTCTTGTAATTCTCCTGCTTTCACGGGCTTTTTGTATTGTCTTATTCTGAATAAAAGTCTCAAGTTTTTTCTCTGTCAAAACTTTGATCGTCTCTTCCCACTGTTTAGACAAAGCCGTTGCAAAAAGCCAAGCAATCATCATCTGTAAATAGTATTCATCTGTTTTTATTGACAATGGAATTTCAAGATATTCTTTTTTAAAATCATCGCCTAGAAAATGAGTCATCAGCATCTCAAGTCCAAATCTAGCAGTATATGTAGGCTTTGATTTTGACCACCTTCTTATATCGCTTATCAATTCTTTTCTATTTTCTTTTTTCCTAAAAACCTTTGGTGAAATAATATCGCAAACCGCCCAGTTGTCAATGAATGGAAGAAATCTATCAAGCTCCTTTATGGTGGATGTATAGTCCTTAATCTCTGAAATTAACAGCCCGTGCAATATATTTTCGTCATAATAATAGTGAGGTAAGTCAGCCAAAAATTCCTTAGCTTCTTCCTCTCTAATTTCTTTGACGAGTTTTCTTGCCTTAGGTATTCTAACTCCGATAATTCTTTCCCTTGAAATATTTGGCACCAATTTACTCTGAAAATCAGCATATTCTTTGTCCTCGAGTTCTATGAGTTTATCCCTTATTGACATCATAATTTACCTCTTTTGGTTTTTTGTTATGTTTTATATGTAATGGTATTTTGGCTATGCTTACTAAATAAAAATCAAACCGCTGAAAATTCAGCGGTTATTTCTTATGGTGGAGATGATGGGACTCGAACCCATGTCCAAAAATATTTCCGAAGGACTTTCTACGAGCGTATCTGATTCTTTGATATTCGCCTTCCGAGCGTCAATTCAGCAGACTTCCGGTTAGCTATCTCGTTAATACTCCTATGCTACCGAGAAATCACATAAGAGTTTCCTGCATATCCTGTAAGACTCGCTTCCTGCAGGCGAAAAACGGCTTACTCGCTGTGCTGTAATTAAGCAGCTAGTGCGAAATTGTTGTTGTTATTTTTAGCGTTTATATTTAACGGCCGCTTTTAGCGTGGACTCGGCTCCACGACTCGCTTATCCTTGTTCCATACCCCTGTCGAAACCGGTGCATCCCCATATTTAATTGTAAATTACATTTCACTTCAGTTTTTATATTTCGCTGAAATTATATTTTGACTCTATGTGCATTATAATATGCGATTATGCTATTTTCAAGTTGATTTAGTGACGCTTTATCGCTCTATCCATCTTCCTCTTTGCATCTTTCTTCGCAATTGATTCCCTCTTATCATAATTCTTCTTTCCTCTGCAAACTCCAATTTCAAGCTTTGCTCTGCCATTCTCATCTATGTACATTTCAAGAGGTATAATTGTCACACCTTTTAATTTTATTTTACCTTGAAATCTTGCAATTTCTCTCTTGTGCATCAAGAGTTTTCTCTCACGAAGAGGATCGACATTGTGAATATTCCCTTGTTCATATGGCGAAATGTGCATTCCATATACTATGAGCTCACCCTTTTTATCGATTTTTATATAGCTCTCCTTTATGCTGACTTTTCCCATTCTAACTGACTTTATTTCTGTACCTGTAAGCACAATACCGGCTTCAAGTTTTTCATCTACGAAATAATCATGCCAAGCTTTTTTATTTTTTGCTACTGTCTTTTTATATTTACTGCTCATATCCTTAAAAATACTAAAATATTAAAACCTCTTTATCTTATTAAATGGGAATAATCTAAGTACGGCTTTCCCCTTGATTTGACTCTTTTTAATAGTTCCAACCTCAGGTGACCTGCTGTCAAGGCTGACTACCCTATTATCTCCCATCACGAAATATTCTCCGTCAGGAACCTTTAAATCATCGACGAATCCGGGCGTTATTCCGTCATTTAAATAATCTTCACTATACAATTTCCCATTTATATAAAGATTATTATCCCTTACACTAATCACATCTTCCGGAAGCCCTATCACACGCTTTATCAGTAATTTATCCTTGCCCTTTTCGTCCTTTAGCTTGCTCTGAAAGACTATGACATCACCCCTCTTAGGCATTTTTTTCGCATAAGCTCTCTTGTAAAGGATAACATAATCGTTCGGATTAAATGTAGGCTGCATTGAGGTCTGCTTAACTATAGTAGGCCTAATAAAAAATAAGATAATCGTTGCTAAAACAATCGCTATCAATATATCCTTTAACAAACTCTTCATAAATTCACTCATCTATCTAAACTCTCCTAAGATAATCTTCTATTTTTTTAAACTCATCTGGTAGCTTTGCATCAATAGATTTTCCTGCTAAGTAGCCAAGCCTAACAAATTCATTTCTAATTTCCTCTTTAAATTCTATTCTCGTGCTGTGAAGAAGCTGGGTATTTAAATTGAATTTTTTCTGCAAATAAAGTTCCTTGCCACTATATTTTACATCGCCAATTATCGGATGACCTATGCTTGCTAAATGTGCTCTTATCTGATGCGTTCTTCCTGTAACAAGTTCAACTCTGACAAGGGTCTTATCTCTGAATCTTTCGATAGGTTTAACCACCGTTATAACTTCTTTTCCACTGCTAAGGTCTGAATTTTCAAGGTTTTTATCGATTTTCGGCTTTATAAATACCATATTTGATCTTTCATCTTTATAAAGGTAACCACGAAGAACACTTTCCTCTTCTATAATTCCAATTACAATTGTCTTGTAAAACTTCCTTATAAAATCTCCCTTTATCATGCGATTTAATTCTCGCATTGCCACCGCATTTTTCCCGAAAATAACAAGCCCCGTTGTATTTCTATCAAGCCTATTAGCAGGTGCCGGTGTAAAAGTTCTCTCTCTTGGATTGTAATCTCCTTTTTCAATTAAATAGTCAACCACTTGATTTGCAAGATGATTTTTCTTCTCCTTTGAATCACCATGCGTTAGCAATCCAAAAGGTTTGTTAGCAATCAAAATATTATCATCTTCATATTCAATCTTAAAGTTTCTTCTAGCTCTGCTCCTTATCCTATCTCTCGAATTATCTTTTGCAGTATAGGCTGAGAAAAAATCGTCATTAAGGTAAATGCTTATCAAATCGCCATCTTTGAGCAGATATGATTCGCCTACCCTTTTTCCATTAACCTTAATATCTTTTCGGATAATCTTATAAATTGTACCAAGCGAAGCCCTTTTAAATAATTTCTTTAAAAATCTATCAAGCCTCTGGTCTCCATCATTTTCTCTAATTACTAATTCTTTCATCTTTATCTATTTTAAATTGCTATTTCTCTCGTCACCTGCGGTATTATATCACACCTCGCTACCGTTGCAAAATCATAAATAAATGTGTATAATCATTATCAAATTTGAGATATTTAGCCTGCATGAAAGGGGCTTATGATGAAAAACAAATGGCATAGCATTAATGACCTCGTCTTAGCTTTGATAATTATATTAGCAGTAGCTCTTATTATCCTGTGGAGATTTCATATTCTTATGAAATATCCTGATAAGCTTGCAGAGGGCAATGCAAAAAGAGAAATTGCTATGGAAAATAACAAAGAGCAAGATGATTTAGCTAATAATTCTGCCATAAAAATGGGCACTGCTTTTAAAAATGGAAAGCTTAGAGATGATGTAAATATTACAATTCTCGAAGGCACTGATGAGACCGCTTTTAAGGATATTTTCGACAAGAAGTTATTTGATAATTATGACCAATTCTTAGATGCCTTAAATGCACTTAATCTCACTCTTGACAGTGTTCAGACAGGCACAATGGGCTTTAGCAAGGGAACTTCTGTTGAAACCGTTTTGAAAGACCTTACTACGACATAATTTTAAATCTTTAAATTGACTGTTACCGCACCAAAGAATGGGTGCGGTTCTGTGTATAAAAAAGGAGATATATTATGGAAAATGTTATTAATTTTACCCTGCTTACCGACTTCTATGAGCTTACGATGGCTAATGGATATTTTCATTCAGATGTTCGTGATAAAGAGGCGGTATTTGATATGTTCTTTAGAGAGGTTCCTGATGACGGCGGTTTTGCAATTATGGCAGGTCTAGAGCAGCTCATTAATTATATGAACAATCTTAAATTCAAAGAGGCGGATATAGAATATCTCAGGAGCAAGGGCTGTTTTTCAGAGGATTTTCTTGAATACCTTGAAAATTTCAAGTTTACCTGCGATGTATATGCTGTTCCAGAGGGAACTCCAATATTTCCTCACGAGCCTATAGTTACCGTAAAGGGACCAATTATGCAGGTTCAATTTATTGAAAGTTATCTTCTTCTTACAATTAATCACCAGAGCTTGATAGCTACCAAATCAAATAGAATTGTAAGAGCTGCTCAGGGAAGGCCGGTTATGGAATTTGGTACTAGGCGTGCTCAAGGTGCTTCAGGTGCAATCTACGGTGCTCGTGCCTCTTATATTGCTGGTTGCGTCGGTACTGCCTGCACTATCTGCGATAAGGAATATGGCGTCCCTGCACTTGGAACTATGGCACACAGCTGGATTCAGTCCTTCGATACTGAATATGAAGCCTTTAGAAAATATACGGAGCTTTATCCAGATAACGCAACCTTACTAATTGATACCTATAATGTACTAAGCTCAGGTCTACCTAACGCAATCAAGGTATTTAAAGAGTTAAAGCCAAAAAAGATGGGCGTCAGAATAGACAGCGGTGACATCACATATCTGACAAAGAAGGCAAGACAAATACTTGATGAGAACGGCCTTGAGGACTGCAAGATTGTAATATCAAATTCACTTGATGAGTATCTGATAAGAGATGTAATTCTTGAAGGAGCTGTAATTGACTCATTTGGAGTCGGAGAGAGGTTAATCACTGCAAAGTCCGAGCCTGTATTTGGAGGTGTCTACAAGCTTGCTGCAATTGAGGGAAAAGACGGAAAATTGATTCCTAAGATGAAGATTTCTGAAAATGTGGGTAAGATTACTAACCCCGGCTTTAAAAATGTATATAGATTTTTCGACAACGAGACGGGCAAGGCGATTGCAGATTTGATAACATTAAGAGATGAACCCGCACCAAATGGCGATCCTATTACAATATTTGACCCTGATGCCGTATGGAAGAAAAAGCGTCTTTCAAATTATACAGCAAAGGAGCTTCTCGTAAAAATATTCGACAAGGGAAAATGCGTATATAAAACTCCTTCGCTTAAAGAAATACAGGAATATTGCACTATGCAGCTTGATACGCTCTGGGGTACGATGCTTAGATTTGACAATCCTCAGAAATACTATGTCGATTTATCTAATTCCCTTTGGAATTTAAAGCATGAATTGCTTCACAAATATAATGCTGAATAGAGATTTTGTGAATAAATAAAGTATTGAATAACTAAATTTACGAATAACCAAAATGCTGAATAATCTTTAGTGATTATTCAGCATTTTTTTAAGATACTTTCCTGTATAAGATTTTGAAATATTAGCAACCTCTTCAGGCGTTCCTTTCGCTATTATTTCTCCGCCCTCATCTCCGCCTTCAGGGCCAAGGTCTATGATATAGTCTGCCTGCTTTATGACATCGAGGTTATGCTCAATCACGAGTATTGTATTTCCCTGATCGGTTAGCATATTGATTACATCTAATAATTTTTTTACATCTGCGAAATGAAGCCCCGTTGTCGGCTCATCGAGTATATATAAGGTATTTCCCGTACCACGCTTAGATAGCTCTGTTGCAAGTTTTACCCTCTGTGCTTCACCACCTGAAAGCTGGGTTGACGGCTGCCCGAGCTTTATATACCCAAGCCCTACATCGCTTAGCGTTTTTAAGTACCTCTTAATTCCCCTGTGATTATCGAAAAAATTAAGTGCCTCGCTTACGGTCATATCTAAGACCTCGGTAATATTCTTCCCCTTGTATTTTACTTCCAAGGTTTCGTGATTATATCTTGCCCCTCCGCAGACTTCACAAGGCACATATACATCCGGCAAAAAATTCATCTCCACTTTGATAATGCCATCTCCTCGGCAGCTCTCGCACCTTCCTCCCTTGACATTAAAGCTGAACCTGCCAGGCTTATATCCTCTAGCCTTGGCTTCAGGCATCTGAGCAAAGATTTCCCTTATCTGCGTAAACATTCCTGTATATGTAGCAGGGTTAGATCGTGGCGTTCTACCAATTGGGCTTTGGTCGATGTCAATTATCTTATCGAAATTTTCTATGCCCTTAATTTCCTTATACTTGCCTGCCTCCTGCGTGCTCCTATTTAGCTCTTTTTTTACTCCCTTGTAAATAATTTCATTTACGAGGCTACTTTTCCCTGAACCCGATACTCCTGTAATGCACACAAATTTACCAAGCGGAATATCGACATCTATATTTTTTAAATTGTGTTCACTAGCTCCTAAGATTTTTAATATCTTGCCACTTCCCTCTCTCCTCTTATCCGGGATAGGAATAAACTTTTTGCCGGAGAGATACTGCCCTGTAATTGACTCCTCGCAAGCGATAATATCTTCTATACTTCCTTGAGCAACTAGCTTACCACCTGAAATTCCTGCAAGCGGTCCTATGTCAACAATATGATCTGCCATTCTCATGGTGTCCCCGTCGTGTTCAACGATTATAAGGGTGTTACCCATATCCGTCAATTTTCTAAGGCTCATCAGCAATTTGTCATTATCTCTTTGATGTAAACCGATGCTTGGCTCATCTAGAATATATAATACTCCAACCAGCCCTGAGCCTATCTGCGTGGCAAGCCTTATCCTTTGAGATTCTCCTCCGGAAAGCGTTGCACTCTGCCTTGATAAAGTGAGATAACCAAGCCCGACATTTTTTAAAAATTGTAACCTTTGCCTGATTTCCTTTAAAACCATTCCGGATATTTTTTCTTCTGTATCGCTGAGCTTTAAATTGTTAAAAAATTCAAGCTCCTCTTTTACAGACATCTCCGTAACCTCAATAATATTCTTTCCGCCTATTGTAACCGCAAGAACTTCTGGTCTTAATTTTCTTCCCCCGCATTTAGGGCATTTCCTCTGAACCATCATCTCTTCTATTTTATTTTTTACAAAATCTGAATTTGTTTCCCCATATCGCCTCTCAAGGCTAGGAATAATCCCCTCAAAGGTATGATTCATATGCGACTTATGACCAGATGAGCTGGTATATGTGTATTCTATCTTTCTTTTTCCCGTTCCATAGAGAAGGTCCTTCTTAAAATTATCCGGAAGCTCGCTATATGGCACATCGAGATTTGTTCCATCATCTATCGCAAGCCTGTTAAGCATATGTCTGTACCAGCCCATTGAATCGAGATTTCCAAAAACATTTCCGAGTGCTCCCTCTCTTAGGCTGAGCTTCTCGTCCAAAACGAGTCTTTCTTCTGGAATTCTAAGTGTAAAACCAAGACCAGTGCATTTATCACAGGCTCCAAAAGGGCTGTTGAACGAAAAAGTCCTAGGTTCAAGCTCGGGAATTCCTGCTCCATGCTCGGGGCAAGCGAACTTCGTGCTGAAAACTTCCTCTCTTGAGCTTGGTTCAGAGTTCGTGCTCATGTCTTCCTCAGAAACTTGAATAGACGCCTTATTTATTATCTCGACATATACAAGTCCCTCTCCCTCTCTTATGGCGAGTTCAACTGCTTCCGCCATACGGCTCCTGCTTGAATCCTTGACAACAATTCTGTCTATTACTATTTCAATATTGTGTTTTTTCTGCTTTTCAAGATTTATATCGTCTTCATCGAGCCTCATAATTTCCCCGTCGATTCTGACACGCATATATCCGTCACGCCTTATCCTCGATATTACATTCTTATGCTCGCCCTTTCTGCCTCGCACAACAGGAGCCATTATTATGACCCTTGTTCCGTCTTTTTCACTATTAATTTTTTCCACTATTGTATCTACAGACTGACTGCTAATTTCCCTTCCGCATATTGGACAATGCGGGATTCCAATTCTGGCGTAAATTAGTCTCAGGTAATCATATATCTCTGTAACCGTGCCTACAGTTGACCTTGGATTTTTACTTGTAGTCTTTTGGTCTATTGAAATTGCTGGAGATAAACCCTCAATTGATTCAACATCCGGCTTTTTCATCATTCCGAGGAATTGCCTAGCATATGAAGAAAGGCTTTCCATATATTTTTTCTGTCCCTCTGCATATATCGTATCAAAGGCAAGCGATGATTTGCCCGAGCCTGACAGACCTGTGAAAACGATCATCTTATCCCTTGGAATTGTTAAATCTAAATTCTGTAAATTATTCTCTTTTGCTCCCTTAATTATTATATTTTTTTCCATACTTTCTTTAGTCTATCCTCATTCTTTATTAATTCTGTTTTAATTTAATATTTATGCTCTCATGCTCGCTTTTAGCTCGAACAATATATCTCTAAGCTCTGCTGCCCTTTCAAATTGTAAATCCTTAGCAGCTATCTTCATCTCTTTATCTAGTCTCTTAATTGCTTCTTTTATTTCCTTGCTCGTCATTTCACTAGGATTTTTTAACTCTTCACTCTCATCATATGCTCTCGTAGCCTCAATCACAGACCTTATAGGTTTTATAATAGTCTTAGGAGTTATTTCATTTTCCTTATTATATTCATTTTGTATCGAACGCCTTCTCTTGCTCTCGCCTATTGTATATTTCATTGCCTTGCTTATATAATCCGCATACATTATTACTCTACCATTAGAATTTCGTGCCGCTCTTCCAACAGTCTGCATTAATGATGTGTTATTTCTTAGGAAACCTTCTTTGTCTGCATCGAGAATTACAACAAGCGAAACTTCTGGAAGGTCAAGCCCCTCTCTTAGGAGATTTATTCCAACTAGGACATCAAATTTTCCCATTCTTAAATCTCTTATTATTTCAAGTCTTTCAAAGGTATCTATTTCTGAATGAAGATAGCGTGTCTTTATCCCATCGTTTTTCAAAAATTTTGAAAGATCTTCCGCCATTCTCTTTGTGAGCGTGGTTATGAGAACTCTTTCACGCCTCTCAGTGGTCTTATATATTTCTCCAATTAAGTCATCTATCTGACCCTCAATCGGTCTTACCTCTATAGTCGGATCGAGGAGCCCTGTCGGTCTTATCAGTTGCTCTGCCGTTATCCCTAATGACTTATCTATCTCATATGCCGAAGGGGTTGCACTAACATATAAGGCCTGATTCACGAGTGATTCAAATTCTCTAAATTTAAGAGGTCTATTATCCAAGGCTGACGGGAGCCTGAATCCATATTCTACAAGTGATGTTTTCCTTGCCTTATCTCCATTATACATCGCTCTAAGCTGCGGGAGCATTGCATGGCTTTCATCTATTATGAGGAGAAAATCATCAGGAAAATAGTCTAGCAAGGTGTATGGTCTTTCACCAGGCTTTAAAAAGTTGATATGCCTCGAATAATTCTCAATTCCCTTACAGGTTCCGACCTCTTTCATCATCTCGAGGTCATAATTAGTCCTCTGCTCAAGTCTTTCAGCTTCTAATAATTTACCATTTTCTCTAAAAAATCTCAGCCTTTCCTCAAGTTCCTTTCTTATTGTAAGTTCTGCCTTTTCCATATCTTCTTTTGATGTAACATAGTGAGAAGCGGGAAAAATAGATATATGCGTTCTAACTCCTGTAATCTCTCCAGTCAAAGGATTCATCTCCTTGATAGATTCAATTTCATCTCCAAAGGATTCAACTCTAACAGCTTCTTCTCCCCCTGCAGGATAAATATCAAGAATATCTCCCCTTACTCTGAATGTTCCCCTGTGAAAATCTATGTCATTTCTTTCATATTGCATATCGACGAGCTTACGAATCATCTCGTCTCTACCCATCATTGCTCCCTCTCTTATGGAAAGAATTTGATTTCTATATGAGCTAGGGCTACCTATTCCATATATGCAGGAAACACTGGCAACTACTATAACATCTCTCCTCTCAAGAAGTGCAGCTGTCGCACTATGCCTAAGCTTATCAATCTCGTCATTTATATCCGCATCTTTTTCTATATAGGTATCTGTGGATGGAACATATGCCTCTGGTTGATAGTAATCATAATAGGAGACGAAATATTCAACAGAATTATTTGGAAAAAACTCCTTAAATTCTCCATGAAGCTGGGCTGCCAAGGTCTTATTATGAGAAATTACAAGCGTCGGTTTTTGAACTTGCTCAATAATCTTTGCCATAGTAAAAGTCTTACCTGAACCCGTTACACCCATAAGAGTCTGATGCTTTTTACCATCTTTAATATTTTGTGAAATAAGACGAACCGCCCTTGGCTGATCTCCCATCATTTCAAAATCAGAATGTACTTCAAATTTTGGCAAAGGACTACCTCCTTAAGGAATACCTGTTGAATGCTTTTGACTAATTATAAAGAATTATAAATATAAAAATGTATATTATTTAATTATACCATTCAATATAAATTAAAAGATGACAATTATAAGTAAATATTGATGTTCATATCAAAAATAATATAATAATAAATATATTAATATTAATTTTAACAATTATATTATTAATTAATACATAATAGAAAAATAAATATAAAAATAAGGAGATGATTTTATATGTCAATTGATTTTTCTTCTTTGGGATTAAATATACCTGAGATTTTGCTACCCGCATACGGAACTGATTACTCTAAATGGGCTGTAATTGCCTGCGATCAATTTACTTCTGATGAAGACTACTGGAATGATGTAGAAAAAATTACAGGTGACGCTCCATCAACTCTTAATATGATTCTGCCTGAGGTTTACCTTGGTAGAGATGGAGAAGAAGATAAAATTTCCACGATTCACTCAAAGATGAAAGAATATATAGATAATGGAACACTTGAAAAATTTCCTAGAGGAATAATGCTTGTAAAGAGAATTGCCGAGGGGAGAAGCAGGCTTGGCTTTGTTATATCTGTAGACCTCGAAGAATATGATTACTCGGAAGGCTCTACATCTCTTATCCGTGCTACTGAGGGCACTGTAATTGAAAGGATTCCGCCTAGGTTAAAAGTCCGTCAAGGAGCTGGAATTGAAATACCTCATATCATAGTGCTCATAGATGACCCAAGTCACTCGATTATCGAACCACTTGTTACGCTCGAAAGCACAGAAATATATGATTTTGAACTTATGAAAAATGGCGGTCATATCTACGGCTCTTTTATAGAGGAGAAAGATTTATCTGAGCTTAGAGATGGTATTTCAAACCTATATGAAAATGCCCTCAAAAAATATGGGAAGGACAAGGCGATTCTATATGCTGTCGGCGATGGTAATCATTCTCTTGCAACAGCTAAGGCATACTGGGAGGAGGTTAAAAAAGACCTCTCTATAGAAGAACAAAAATCCCACCCTGCAAGATTTGCTCTATGTGAAATAGAAAATATCCACGATGAGGGAATTATCTTCGAAGCTATACACAGGGTCATCTTTTCTAAAGATGGAAATTCTACTGATTTAATTATTAGCAAGCTACTTAATATCTTAAATGAGCAGAATGGCAAGGCATATATTAAGGACAAAGGATTTATTCCTCAAGATAATACCTTTGCAATACCTTTTATAATGGAAGATGATGAAAAACTTTTGATAATTGAGAATCCGTCACACAATCTTGAAGTTGGTACATTGCAAAATGCACTCGATATTATAGTTAAGGATTTAAAACTTGCTGATATTGATTATATTCACGGTGAGGACATGACACGAAAACTTGGCAATATCAAAGGAAATATCGGTTTTATTCTTCCGCCTATGGATAAGGGAAAGCTTTTCCCTGCAATAGCTGATAGCGGTGCTCTCCCAAGAAAAACATTTTCAATGGGTGAGGCGAATGAAAAGCGTTATTATATAGAGTCGAAGTCTATAATCTGATAAATTATATTTAATACTTCATCAAGATTTTTTATATCAATATTTGAGTAGTTTACGAGGAAGATGTGCATATCTTCCTCTTTTTCTTTATTTTTTATCTTTTCTTTTGAATAATATTCTGAAAGTGCGGAAATGCTTATCCCTTTTTTATTTAATTTTTCTATTAATTCTCTATCTCCCATCTTCGTATAAAGCTTTATAAGGAAATGCAATCCTGAGTCATTTTCTATAATCTCACATTTTTTTGCAATTGGGTTATCATAAATTCTCGATAGCACTTCCTGCCTTTTCTTTGAATAATGAATTCTTCTTCTGCTTATGTGTTTATCAAAATATCCACGCTCTATGAATTTTGCAAGTGTATATTGTTCAAAATTCGAGACTGTGCATGAATAAAATGAAAGCTCTCTATAGAACTCGTCTATAAGATGCCTAGGTAAAACCATATAACTTATTCTCATTGTAGATGCAAGCGATTTGGAAAAAGTATTGATATATATTGATTTCTCGCTATCATCTATTGCAAAAAGCGGAGGGATTGGTTTTCCGCTATAGCGAAATTCGCTATCATAATCATCTTCAATTATATATCTTCCTTCTTTTTCATTTGCCCATGAAATTATCTCATACCGCCTAGAGGCAGGCATTGTAATTCCAGTTGGAAAATGGTGGGCAGTGCTTATATGGACGATATTTGCTTCAGTATTTCTAATTTCCTCTGGAATTATCCCCTTTTCGTCCATATTTGCATATTTATAAACCACCTTATTTTTTTCATAAATCATAGGAATCTTCTTATATACAGGATTTTCTATGCAATATGTTTTATCTCTTCCAAGAAGCTGAATAAGAAGTCCATATAGATATTCCGTTCCAGCACCTATTATAATCTGGCTAGGGTGAACGCTCATTCCACGAAAAGACCTTAGATGCTCAGATATAGCTTCCCTTAATTCAAATATACCTCCTGTCGGTGATGGCTTCATGAGATTTTCTCTATTTCCTGATAGCGTTTCTCTCATCAATTTTGCCCACACTGAAAATGGAAATCCAGATGCAGGCATACTATTATTTGAAAGATTATTTTTATAAAGCAAATTTTTATTGTAAATATTTTCTCTATCATCATTATCAATATTGCCATATTCTATGTTTATGTTCTGATTTTCGGAAGGTCTATTATATGCTCTTATTATTAAATTGTTGGATACATAATATCCTTTTCTTGGAAGCGAATAGATATACCCCTCGCTAATGAGCTGGTTATATGCGTTTTCTACCGTTATACTGCTTATACCATTGTTTTTTGCAAAGGCTCTCTTAGATGGCAGCTTTTCACCTCGTTTTATAATTCCATTCACAATATCTGACTTTATACATTTATAAATATGTTCATATAAGGGCGAGTCTATGTTTTCAAAATTATAGGTAAGCACGAGCTCCTCCTAACTGGCATAAAAATATATGTTATTCTGGGTATTTAAATATATCCAGTTTAAATATATCATCTTATTTATATTAATGTAAATACTCAATTTGTAAGGAGGTATAAATTACAATGAATAGAGATAAGCATAAATTCAATAAGGACATCGGCAAGGCACTTATGGGTGGTGTTATCATGGATGTAACAACTCCTGAGCAGGCTAAAATCGCTGAGGAAGCTGGTGCTAAGGCTGTTATGGCACTAGAGAGAATCCCTGCTGATATAAGGGCGTGCGGTGGTGTATCAAGAATGAGTGATCCTAAGATGATAAAGGGAATACAGGACGCTGTAAGTATTCCTGTTATGGCAAAATGCCGTATCGGTCACTTTGTAGAAGCTCAGATTCTCGAAGCTATAAACATCGACTGCATTGACGAGTCTGAGGTGCTCTCTCCTGCAGATGATGTGCATCATATTGATAAGAGTGCTTTTAAAGCTCCTTTTGTATGCGGTGCAAGAGATCTAGGTGAAGCTCTTAGAAGAATTGCTGAAGGTGCGGCAATGATAAGGACAAAAGGCGAAGCAGGAACAGGTGATGTTGTTCAAGCGGTTAGGCATATGAGAATGATTAACTCTCAGATGAGAAAGGTCACAACTTTAAGAGAAGATGAGCTATTTGAAGCATCAAAAAATTTGCAGGTTCCTTATGAACTCCTTAAATATGTTCATGACAATGGCAAACTTCCAGTAGTTAATTTCTCTGCAGGCGGAGTTGCTACTCCTGCTGACGCTGCTCTAATGGTACAGCTTGGAGCTGAAGGTGTATTCGTAGGTTCAGGTATCTTCAAGTCAGGTGATCCAGCTAAGCGTGCAAATGCTATAGTTAAGGCTGTAGAAAATTATGATAAACCTAAGATTATTGCTGAGCTTTCTGAGGACCTAGGTGAAGCAATGGTAGGCATCAATCCGGAAGAGATTAAGATTATAATGGAAGAGCGTGGAATTTAATTAAATAAGATTAGAATTTAATATAAATGAAAAGATAGTGCCAGTCCTAATTAGTCTGACACTATCTTTTTAATGAATAGTAATACTATTTAATCTATAAAAGTGTTGCAAAATATCCTGCAAATAATACAGAAGTAATTGTTACTGTAACAAATCCTCCAACGACCATCGATGGGAACATCTTGCTCATCAAATATCCTCTTTCATCTGGATCTTCAGTCAGTGCGTTACAAGTGCTTTCAGTTATTATCGCATCACATGGGAATCCATAAAGTGCGGTAAGACCATTTGCAAATGCAAGCGGAAAGCTCATCTTGAGTATTTTAGATATAACAAAAGCTGCTATTCCCATACCAAGAACACCTATAACTATCATTATTATCATAGGAATGATAATTGATAAAAGCATACTAGGGGTACAATTTTTCAATCCTGCGAATACACTTAGCATTGCAGCGAACATAAAAATTGTATATGTATTTGCCCTAGACAATGAACTCGTATCCAATATGCCAATTTTGGTAAGAATTACTGAAATAATTAAGCACCATACTATCGTAGGAACCTGAGGAATAATCTGCCCAACAATCGTTGATAGCCAGACGCTAAAAGCAACTTTAGCAATAATAAATACAGGTGTATTAAATTTTTCTGGTACTGGTGGTAACAATTTCTTTATATCATTATCATTTGCTATTGCAGTTAATCCAACGCTTTTCATCTTATCAATTTCTTCTTGGCTGAGATTTAACTCTCCAGAACGCCATTCTTTAAGTAATTTTCTACCTTCTTTATGAAGACAAACTGCTGTAATTGGATAACCAGCAAGTCCCTGTACTGAATACATAGCTATTGCGAAAACTGCAGCTGTTTCAAGTCCTGCTTCTTTAGCTGCACTTTGCATTGTTAGAGCTGCGACAACACCACCCGTAAGAGGTGGAAGTCCTGCAATCATCAAAGTTTTATCTATTAACAGCGGACAGATAAACCAACATAGAGCAACCATTCCAAGTAGTCCAACCAAACAAATTACTACCGTTTTCCATTGTTCAATAAGCTGTTTTAAGCTTATTACCGTTCCAATATGTGTTATGAACATAAGTACTGCAATTTTTCCAGCGAAGTCAATTAAGCCAGAATCCTCAGCTATTGAATTAGGAAAAATTGTCCAATAACCTATTAAAAATATTATTGATGTTACAAGTATTGAAGGTACCCATGCGTGTGTAATCTCTGAAATCCATTCACCTATTACATATGCAATAGCAACAACTATTAGTGCCAAAAAAGCATTATACATTACCATCACAAACCTCCCTTAAATTTTTAAATCTATATTTTAATTCACTTTTCTAAAATCGCTAATGCAGCATTTGTCATTGCTGCCATGCCATATTTCATTGCTTCTTCATCGAATGTGCAATTAGGGCTATGAAGTGTTGATACCGGCATACCTTTGACATGACCTGCTGATAAGAACATAAGTACTGCAGGTTTTCCAGTCTTTGTAGAAAAAAAGCTAAAGTCTTCGCTACCGCCAAAGGGTTCTTCCATTTTTTTATAAAAATCTGGTCCAATCTCTTTTTTGTAATAATCAGAAATAATATCAACAAGCCTTGAGTCATTAATCATCGCATCGTATCCAAGTCTAATATCTTCTTCGACTTTACAACCCGAAATTTTTTCAACTCCTCTGCATATGTCATGAATTTTTTGTATTGCAATCTCTCTTGTTTCTTGCGTGTAAGCTCTTATCGTTGCTATTAAATTACAAGTATCTGCAATTACATTGGATTTTATTCCTCCTTCAATAACATTTACCGTTAATATGCAGGTTTCAAGAGGATCTATATTCCTTGACTGTATTTGTCCAAGTAGTACATTTAACTGACAAGCGGCTAAAATCGCATCATTCGCCTTGTGTGGAGTTGAACCATGACCGGATTTACCATGTACTTTTATATAAACCTCATCAGCTGATGTCGCGGTAGAGCCTTTTCTTAAGCATATTTTTCCTACATCATTTTTTGTTGGATTTACATGAAGTCCAAAAAAGGCATCTACATCGTCAACCATGCCACTATCAATTATCTTTCTAGCTCCTCCCGGCTGTATTTCTTCACTAGGTTCAAAAATAAGCTTTACAGTTCCAGCGAAATCATCCCTCATTTTACACAGGATTCTTGCATTACCAAGCATCATTGCCATGTGCATATCATGACCACAGGCGTGCATTTCTCCTTTGACTTGACTTGAAAAAGGTAAATTTGTTTCTTCTTCAACAGGTAAAGCGTCCATGTCACATCTTAAACCAACTGTTTTACCCTCTCCTTTTTTACCTTTTATAACTCCTATTACTCCGGTTTCAGTCGGACTTAAGATTTCATCAACACCATATTCGCTAAGTTTTTCTTTGATTATTCCTGAAGTTCTAAATTCTTTATTTCCTTGCTCAGGGTGACTATGTATGTCACGCCTAATTTCAACAACATCGTCAAATATTGAAATTGCTTCATTTAGAACTTTATTCATTATTATCTCCTTTCTCTTACACAGCAAAAGGAAACTCGAGTTAATCCTTAACTATCTTATAAAATGATTATAAATAAAGGCTTTTTCTTTGGGAAATTATTTGTTATTATATTTATCAGTACTTTGGCTAATATCAGGAAATCCTGAGACTTGTTAGAATTAGTTGATGAAAGGAGTATTAATGGAACTTAGGCAAATATATTATGCCCTTGAAGTCGCAAAGGAGAAGAATTTTTCAAAGGCTGCAAACAATCTTTTCATCACACAGTCAAACATTTCACAGCAAATAAATTCTCTTGAGCAAGAATTAGATACAAAGTTATTTGTAAGAGATCAGCACGGAGTTAAGCTGACTGAAGATGGTAAAAAGTTCTGCATTAATGCACAAAAAATTGTTGATGAAATTGACAATCTTATGATTTCTTTTAATAAGAATACCAATATAGACAAGGAAATAATTAAGATTGCTGTATTTCCATTTGCTAACAAGGTTGGAATTACTTCAGTTATTACAGATTTTTTTAATATAAATGCCAATTTACTTATGTCAATTAAAGTAGTTGATAATTATGACGCTTATTATGGTCTTGAAAGTGGTGAGCTAGACTTCGCAATAGTCAAAATAAGACCTGAAGAAAAGTCTAGTAAATATGAATATGTTTTTCTTTCAGAGGAAAAGCTGTGTTTGTTAGTCAATAAGGATAATAGATTAGCCAATAAAAAAACCATCAAAGCTGAGGAGCTTTCTGAGCTTCCTCTTTTGATGGCTGACTCAAGTTCTAGTATTTATAATGATGTAAGAAAGGTTTATAAAGAGCTCGGAGCAAGTTTCAATGTAATATTTGAAACCACCAATGATATCGAATTATTAAATGAAATGATAGCAAATAACTACGGTGTAACAATTGCAACGGAATCTTCCGCTATATCAACACAGAATAGCAAAATTAAAGCTATTGTAATTGAGTCTCCAATTAAATTCAGCACCTATATTGTATATCCTAAGGATAAACAGTATAACGGTATATATAAAAAATTTATTGAATATGTAGTATCCGGTGTGAAAAATTTATAAGTTCATCAATTCGTCTTAATCATTGCGGACAGAAATGCCTTAAGCCTATCCGTCTTTGGATTATAGAATATCTCCTCTGGACTACCTTCTTCTATTATCCTTCCGCTATCCATGTAAATTACCCTGTCTGCTACTTCTTTAGCAAACCCCATCTCGTGCGTTACAACAATCATCGTTGTATCTCGGTCTGCTAGTTTTTTCATTACAGAAAGAACTTCTCCTGTAATTTCAGGGTCAAGTGCCGATGTTGGCTCATCAAAGAGCATAATATCAGGCTCCATCGCGAGAGCTCTCGCAATTGCTATTCGCTGTTTTTGACCGCCGGAAAGCTTAGCTGGATATTCTTCTCTTTTATTTTTAAGTCCTACCATCTCAAGCAAGGATAAACCTCTCTCTATTGCTTTTTCTTTTGGTATCTTCTTAACCTTAATCGGTGCATATGTGATATTTTCTAGGCAGGTCATATGCGGGAATAGATTAAAATGCTGAAATACCATTCCTGTTTCGCATATAGCTTCTTTAAATAAATTATCAGGCAGATATTTCGCCTCTGTACTTCCATTTTTTTGTTTAATAGCTCCGCCTTTAATTCCTTTAAATTCGGTATCCTCATTGCTACTTGCAATTACTTCTCCATCAAGAACTATCTCTCCCTTTGTAATTCTCACCAGTCCATTAACTGACCTAAGCAAGGTGCTTTTCCCTGAGCCTGAAGCTCCAATTATCGCAACAGTTTCACCTTTTTCTACATAAAGAGAGACATCATTAAGTGCTTCGCAATTTTCAAATGTTTTATATATATTCTTCATCTCGAGGATTTTATTTGCCATTACATAACCTCCTCATATCTGGAATATCTTTTCTCCATATTATTTAGAATAAGGGTTGCTATAAATGTAAATATTAAATATATGCCTGCCGCTATCAAATATGCATAAAGTGTTCCATCTCTATTTACTATCCCCTGTGCAACCTTCATCAAATCTGCCAAAGCTATAACAGAGGCTAGAGCTGTATCCTTTACCAAGGTTATGACCTCATTTGAAACAGGAGGAAGAACTATCCTCGTCATCTGCGGTAATACAATGTCCTTAAATGTCTGAACTTTTGAAAGCCCTAATGACTTAGCTGCTTCATACTGCCCTACTTCTATGCTCTTTATTCCACCCCGGTAAATTTCTGCAAAATATGCAGCATAATTTAGTACAAAGGTGAATACCGCCGTTGGAAATGCTTCCCATCTAATGTTGAGATAGATAGGAAAAAAGAAATAGAAGAAAAATAGCTGTAACATCAATGGAGTGCCTCTAAAGATGTAAACATACGCCTTGCAAATCCACCTTATCAATGGGATACGGCTATTTTCTCCAAGAGCGATAGGTATTCCAAGAGGCAAGGATAGAATCAAAGTCAGTGCAAAAAGTGATATTGATATAACCGTCCCTCTAAGGAGAGACGGCAGTATAATTGAAAAATAGTTCATAATTTACTCCTTAACTATAAAGGAATCATCATTTTTAAACCACTTCTGTGATATTTCTTTTCCCTTGCCATTGTCCATAATCATTTTGAGAGCCTCATTAACCTTAGCTGTCAGCTCTTTATCGCCTTTTCTAAATCCAATTGCATAAAAATCGTCCATAAATATGTAATCGGAAGTCTTAAGCTCTGGATAAGTGTACTCGCCCATAACCTTGTCAATAACCATAACATCCACTCTTCCAGCTTTCATATCAAGATAAGCTGCTGCATAATCCTTATATTCCTTGATATTATCTTTGAATTTGTCATAATTCTTATCAGCCTTTAGACCGTCAAGTGCAGATGAATCCGCTTGCGTGCTTATCTTGTAATTAGAAAGCTCTGAAGAGTCTTTAATATTGATATTATTATCTGCTGACATTACTATTATCTTATTATTCATATATTTATATGATAAGCTCATGCTTTTATCTCTATCCTTAGTCCAAGACATACCATTCCATACGCAATCAATCTTCTTTGATTTTAATTCTCCATCTTTAGCATCCCAATCGATTGGTTTAAATTCAACTTTTATACCAAGCTCTTCTCCAACTGCCTTGGCTAGGTCAATATCAAAGCCAACGATCTCATCATTTTCATCTCTAAATCCCATAGGAGCAAAGGTGTCATCAAGACCTACTACCAAAGTACCCTTGTCCTTAATATACTCCCAGTCTGACTTAGATTTATCTTGACCACAACCTGTTAATATAATGCTTATGGAAATTATCAGACATAAGCTTATTCCCATGATAATTTTGTTTCTAATTGATTTCCTATTCATTTCTTCTCCTCCAAATATTTCCCTTAGTTTATAGCTTTTAATTTTCATTTTTAGACTTCTTAGTTTTAGTTTTTATTTCTAGGTTTTCATTTTGTTAATTTTCTCTTTCTTCGTGATTGGTTGTAAAATTTTGTAAAAGTCTTTGCTTTCTTGATTTAGTGCGTTAAAGTGTTAATGTGATGTTGTAATAATAACACCTATCTATTATGCTGTCAACCTTAAATCTTAAAAATTTAGCAAATTTTAAAGATAAATTAAAGCTGGCAAATGTACAATAGCTTCTCGTTAAATTATAAAGATAGCTTAAAGCAAAGAATTACAACACAATCTTTCGCAATATTATAAAGCTTAAAATTGATGAAATAAAAAAAGCAAAAGACATTTTATCTTTTGCCAAATTTATTTTAAAAATATTAAGTCCTTATATCTCTCGTCTGCCTTCCACAGCTTTAAGGAGAGTTACTTCATCAGCATATTCAAGGTCTCCCCCAACAGGTATGCCATGAGCAATTCTAGTTACCTTGATTCCTGCCGGTTTTAACAAGCGGGCTATATACATTGCCGTTGCCTCTCCCTCAATGTTAGGATTTGTGGCTACTATGACCTCTTCAATGTCTGGATTGTTTCTCAATCTTTCCACCAAAGATTTGAGATTAATATCCGATGGACCAATCCCGCCTGCCGGAGAAATCGAGCCGTGTAAAACATGGTATAAACCGTCATATTCTCTTATCTTTTCTATTGCTGCAACATCTTGAGGAGATTCAACAACGCATATTACCTTTTTGTCCCTAGTTTCATCAGAGCAAATAAGGCAAGGATTTTTATCGGTTATATTGCCACAAATAGAGCAATAGTTCAATTTTTTCTTTGCCTCGATTATTGAACCAGCAAGATTTAGAGCCTCTCTATCGGTAAGTGAGAGTATATGAAAAGCAAGTCTTTCCGCACTTTTTTTACCAATGCCCGGAAGTTTTGACAGTTCATTAATCATTATTTTTAGTGTCTTTGGATATTCTCTCATCTTTTCCTCTATTATCTTTATTATTAATTTATAATTTATGCTTTAAAGACCGGGGATACCAAAACCTCCGGTTATCTTTCCCATTTCATCGTTAACCATTTCATCAACCTGCCTCATAGCTTCGTTGACAGCTGCTATGATTAAGTCCTCAAGCATCTCGCTATCTTCTGGGTCAATTACATCTTTATCAAGTTTAAGTGATACAAGCTCCTTATTTCCATTTACTTTTGCTGATACGGCTCCTCCGCCTGCGGTTGCCTCGACTTCTTTTTCACCGAGCTTATCCTGAGCCTCCTCCATCTCTCTTTGCATAGCCTGCATCTGCTTTATCTGCTTTTGCATATTTCCTGCACTTGGCTTATTTCGCTTGCCAGCCCTCATTCCTTTTCCCATTTTTCCTCCTTAAATTCTAATTCTATTTCAAATTTAGTTTAATTATATTTTTTTTATTATTTATCTCGACTACTTTTTTTACTTCTTTTATAATTAATATTTTTCTTTGTTAACTATTTTTTTACTTTTGATGCTTACTATTTTTTCTTATGCTATCTAATATTGTTCAATATATTTTAATATTTAATAAGATAAAATTATCCAAGAATGTCAATCTTTGACGGCTCAATCCCAAATGCCTCGCTTATATTGTTTAAGGTTTTATCTATATCGTCATCCTTCATATTGTCAGTTTTTTCGGTATTTTCACCAGTAGTTTCACTGCTATTTCTACTCTTTCCATTAGGAGATATATTTTGTGGCTTTTTAGTATTTCTCCCAGTATTCTTATCATTAGAATTAATACCAGCATACGAACTATCTGAAATTTCCCCTGACTTTAGTGTAAAATAAGAATCTTTTCCAAACAATTTTTTAGCCGCCTCATCTAGCATTTTCTGGCTTGTTTTAGCAAAAGAGAGCTTGCTAGGTTTTACCATTAGAACTATTTCGCCATTCCTATAATCGGTGATTTTACTATTGCTACCAACTATCACATTAAAACCAATATCTCCCGTTGCAACTTCATCGAGGACTTTATTCCACATCTCGTCAAAGTCCATTTCACAAGTTTCTGATTCTTCCTTGGATTTATCTTCTATTTCTTCTTTGTTAGACTTTATTTTTTCCTTTTCTATGCTGCCATTTGCTTCTCCTTTTATTTTATTGCTATTTTCTTCTTTAACTTCTTTTTTTGCTTCTTTATCTTTAATTATCTTTGTTTTATTTATGTCTTTTACTTTATTACTATTTTTTGTTTTTTTATCATCTACTCTTTCTTTAGTATTAATCTTATTTTCTAGGTCTTTTTTTATATTTAATTTTTTCTTGCTTGCACTGATTTCTTTTTTTTCATCTTCATCAATATCTTCCGTTGTTTTGTCAACCATATCTATTATGGCAACTTCTAAAATAATTCTAGGGATATTTGAATACCTTGCTTGATTTACCTTTTTTGAAAGATATTTTATCCAATTTTTAATTTCATCAGTCGATATTTTATCCGCTTGATTTTTCAGCCTATCGATGTTTTCAGAGGAAATTCCAATTAGAACCTCAGCGTTATTCGTACATTTTGCAACCAAAAGATTCCTTAGATATGTCAAAAAGTCAGAAAGCATCTCTTTTGCATCTTTTCCTGCCAAAAGCATATCATTTATTTTGACTATTGCAGATGAAATATCGCCATCTATTACCGCTTCTGTTAATTCAAGATAAAATTCGCTACCGAGTGATTCAGTATAATAATATACCTCTTCCTCCGTAAAATTCTTTTCTCCCGTTTCTATGCACTGCTCTAATATGGAGAGGGCATCTCTAACTGAGCCGTCAGCCTTTCTTGCAATCGTATTGAGTGCTTCTTCTTTCGGTGAAACATCATATTTTTCGCATATCCTTTTCATTCCCTTGACTAGGTCTTTTTCTGAAACCCTCCTGAAATTCAAGGTCATACATCTCGACTTGATTGTCGATTTAACCTTTTCTGGGTCAGTTGTTGCAAGAATGAATATAGCGTACTCAGGAGGCTCCTCAAGTGTCTTTAAAAAGGCATTTTCCGCTGCCGGCGTCAACATATGCACTTCATCTATTATATATACCTTATACCTTCCCATTGCAGGTGGATATTGAACCGAGTCAATTATAGCCCTTAGGTCGTCAACTCCGTTGTTTGAGGCAGCGTCAAGCTCTATTACATCCATAAAAGCTCCATCTCTAATAGATTGGCAGTTCGTACACTTACCACATGGAATATCTTCTCCCGTGCAATTTATAGCCTTTGCAAGTATTCTGGCTGTAGAAGTTTTACCTGTGCCTCTTGTTCCGGTAAATAAATATGCCTGACTTACCTGCCCATTCTTTATTTGATTTTTCAAAATTTTGACTATATGTTCCTGACCTATTATTTGGTCAAAATTCTCAGGTCTTTCTAATCTATATAGAGCAAGGTGCATGGCTTCCTCCTTTTGACTATGGTTTATATATTAAATATGCTCCTTTGGTGACTTGCAGACAGATGAGGCTAATCTGTGGCACACAGCAGATCCGCTTATTGCTGCTTCCTCTCGGACCTGACAAGGTTCACGGCTTACTGTTGCACAGGACCCCAAACGGCTGCAAGCCGCCAAAAGAGCACCTTGAACATTATATTATTATTGAATAATAGTGTCAATATTCGGGGATAGCAATATCTGTTACCCCCGAATAGATTGATGAAATATAAAAATATATATTATACAAGTATATATTACACAAGCTCTAAATATACTACCTCTGCATTATCTCCATCACGAGGTCCAAGCTTAAGAATTCTTGTATATCCGCCGTTTCTATCCTCATAACCTGGAGCAATTTCATCGAAAAGCTTTGTTACAACATCTTCGTCATAAACATATTCAAGAACCTGTCTTCTCGAATGTAGGTCGCCCTTTTTTGCAAGAGTTATAAGCTTCTCTGCTTTACGGCCTGTCTCCTTTGCTCTCATCTGAGTTGTAGTAATCCTACCTTCTCTAAGGAGATCAGTTACAAGATTTCTCAGCATTGATTTTCTATGAGCTGAATTTCTACCAAGCTTTTTGTAGCCGTTCATCCACATTCTCCTTTCTTCTAGTTATCGTCATTGGATCTTAGTTCAAGTCCAAGCTCGCTCAACTTATTTTTAACTTCAACAAGAGATTTCATACCTAGATTTCTAACTTTCATCATCTCTGCTTCGCTTTTCTTAATAAGCTCGTCAACGGTATTTATATTTGCTCTCTTTAGACAGTTAAATGAACGAACGCTCAGCTCAAGTTCCTCAATCGTCATCTCGAGTGCTTTTTCTTTACGATCTACATCACGCTCGATCATGAACTCCATATTGTCCATGTCCTTGCCAAGACCTATAAAGAGGTTCAAATGCTCCTGCATAATCTTAGCACCGATTGATACTCCCTCATCAGGAGTTATTGAGCCATCTGTCCATAGCTCCAGTATTAGCTTATCATAGTCAGTTGTCTGACCTACTCTCGTATTCTCAACGCTAAAATTAGCCCTTTTTACTGGAGTAAATATTGAATCTACCGGAATAACTGAAATAGGTGTGCTTTCAGTTTTATTTTCTTCTGCGGTTACATATCCTCGTCCCGTTGCGATATTCATTTCCATAACCAAGGTTGCATTCTCTGAAAGAGTTGCAATGTGAAGATCCGGATTAAATATCTGGGTTTCATTATCAATTACTATGTCCGCAGCCGTTACCTCTTTAGGACCGACAGCATTTATGATAGCCCTCTTATCTTCCATAGCAGGGTCATCAATTTTTACTGCAAGCCTTTTTAGATTTAGAATGATTTCGGTAACATCTTCTTTCACTCCAGGAATTGTCGAAAATTCATGCAAGATACCATCAATTTTTACCGATGTTATCGCTGCACCTGGAAGAGAACTGAGAAGAATTCTCCTCATGCAATTACCTATTGTCGTTCCATATCCTCTCTCGAGAGGTTCTACAATAAATTTCCCATAGGTACCATCTTCGCTAATCTCATTAGTGATCGTAGGTTTTTCTATCTCGATCATATATTCCTCCCATTCCGATTTACCATATTATATTGAAAAAACAAATTATGTAACTCTACTATCTTGAGTAGAACTCTACGATATTGTGCTCCTCAATTGGTAAATCTATATCCTCACGGGTAGGTGCCTTTAGAATTCTGCCTTCTAACTTTTCTGTGTCTATGCTAATCCACTCCGGTGTTGTAATAACCATCTCCTTTAGTTCTTTGAACTTCTGGATTGATTTTGATTTTTCCTTTACGGAGATTACATCTCCAGCCTTAACTTCCATTGAAGGGATATTAGCTTTCTTTCCATTAAGAAGAAAATGTCCATGATTAACCATCTGCCTAGCTTCTCTTCTTGTTGCCGCAAATCCCATTCTGAATACAACATTGTCGAGTCTGCTCTCTAGTGCAATAAGGAAGTTAGTACCGGCCTCACCTGGCTTCTTTGAAGCTTTTACAAAAAGGTTTCTGAACTGCTTTTCCTGAAGCCCATACATGAATTTAACCTTTTGTTTTTCTGTTAGCTGAATTCCGTATTCACTCTTCTTTCTTCTAATCTGCTTTGGCTGTCTTTTGCTTTTCTTATTAATTCCCATGTACTGAGGCTCAATTCCAAGTGCCTTTGCTCTCTTCAGTACCGGTTCTCTATTTCTTGCCATGTATCGTTACTCCTCCCCTCTATTAGACTCTTCTCTTCTTTGGTGGTCTACATCCATTATGTGGAATTGGTGTTATATCCTTAATCATAGTTACATTGAGTCCGGCAGTCTGAAGTGCTCTAATAGCAGCTTCTCTACCTGAACCAGGGCCCTTAACATATACTTCCACACTCTTTAGACCGTGCTCCATTGCAGCCTTAGCTGCAACTTCTGCAGCACTTGATGCTGCAAAAGGTGTAGATTTTCTTGAACCTCTGAAGCCATTTGAGCCCGCACTGGACCATGATAGTGCGTTTCCATCCATATCTGTTAGAGTAACCAAGGTGTTATTAAAGGTGGACTGGATGTGAGCCTGGCCTTTTTCAATATTCTTGCGTTCTCTTTTTTTCTTTCTAACTGTTTTTTTAACAGTAGCCATATTTCTCTACCTCCTTTTCCCCTTATTTCTTCTTTCCTGCAAGACGCTTTGGACCTTTTCTTGTTCTTGCATTAGTCTTAGTTTTCTGTCCTCTTACAGGAAGACCTCTTCTATGCCTTATTCCTCTATAGCTTCCTATTTCCATAAGTCTCTTTATATTGAGTGATGTTTCTCTTCTGAGATCTCCCTCAACCATGAGCTCATCATTGATAAATGAAGCTATTTTACGAGTGTCTTCCTCTGTTAGATCCTTAACTCTTACATCAGGATTTACTCCTGTTGCATTAAGGATTTTCTTAGATGTTGTCAGACCTATCCCGTAGATATATGTTAGAGCGATTTCAACTCTCTTATCATTAGGTAGATCAACTCCGGCAATTCTTGCCATCTCTTCCTCCTTTCCTATCTTCCGTCACCTTTCTGGGGGTGATATAGACAGGTGTAACATTTTGTTTATAATTTAGCACCAAAATCCCAGCATAGTGGTGCTTTTTTAACTAACCTTGCCTCTGCTTGTGCTTTGGATTTTCACAGATAACCATGACCTTTCCATGTCTTTTGATAATTTTGCACTTCTCACAGATAGGCTTAACTGAAGATCTTACTTTCATTCTTGCCTCCCTACTTTTCTCTCCATGTAATTCTTCCACGGGTGAGGTCATATGGTGACAATTCCACCTTAACCTTATCTCCCGGAAGAATCCTTATGTAGTTCATTCTAATTTTACCAGATATATGAGCGAGTACCTCAAATCCATTTTCTAACTCAACTTTGAACATTGCGTTAGGCATTGCATCTACTACTCTGCCCTCTACCTCTATAACATTTTTTTTAGCCATATATCATACTCCCCTTAAAGAGTTAATAATTCCGGTTCTCCATCATTAATGACAACCGTGTTCTCATAATGTGCTGATAGACTTCTGTCATCTGTAATTACAGTCCACTCGTTATCCAGTGTTTTAGTACCATATGAACCTAGAGAAAGCATTGGCTCTATGGCTATAACCATATTCTGCTTGAGATGTGGTCCCGCCTTCATTCCGGGGTCCTTATAGTTAGGAACAGGTGGATCTTCATGTAAATCCTTGCCTAAACCATGCCCTAAATACTCTCTTATAACTCCCATGCCGTTGGATTCAGCATATTTCTGAACTGCCTCTCCTATATCATGAAGTCTATAGCCTGTGCGGGCATATTTTACTCCTTCAAAAAAGCTTTGCTTTGTAACATCTATAAGCTTTTTTTCTTTCTCTCCAATACTACCTACAGGATAGGTTCTTGCAGCATCGCTAACATACCCTCTGTATGTAGCACCGGTATCAACGCTGACTATATCTCCCTCCTGCAGCACGCGGTTCTTAGACGGAATACCGTGAACTATCTCTTCATTTATAGATACGCAGGCTCCCGCAGGAAAACCTCCATATCCTTTAAAGGTCGGTATCATCTTATAATGGGAAATCTTGTCCTCAACAAAAGCATTAATATCGTAGGTAGTAATATTTGGCTTTATAAAATCACTTAATTCCCTAAGAATTTCTCCTGTAACCTTTCCAGCCTCACGCATTAATGCAATTTCACGATCAGACTTGATTATAATCATTACCTATCTCCAATTGCCTTACAGATTTCTTCAAATAGGCTGTCAAGCTGTTTCTCTCCATCAAATGATTCAAGCTTTCCGCTCTTCTCATAATAGTTAAATAGAGGTGCAGTTTCCTTATCATATACATTAAGCCTATTTGTAACAGTATCAAGATTGTCATCTGCTCTCTGCACGAGTTCATTGCCACATCTGTCGCAAATTCCATCTTTCTTTGGTGGAATATTCTTGATGTGGAAGCTTGCTCCACAATTCTTGCAGACTCTTCTTCCAGTCATTCTTTCGACAAGCACGTCGTGAGCAACCTTGAAATCTATAACTATATCTATCTGCTCATCGTTTTCCTTGAGAAATTCATCAAGTTTTTCTGCCTGAAATACTGTTCTTGGAAATCCGTCGAGAAGGAAGCCCTGCTTCTTGCAATCATCTTCACTAAGTCTTGATGTAACAAGCTCAACTACGAGTTCATCCGGAACGAGTTTGCCTGCGTTCATATATTCCTTAGCTTTATTCCCGAGTTCAGTGCCTTCTTTAATATTTTTTCTAAAGATGTCACCTGTTGAAATATGTGGAACATTGTACTTCTCTACAAGCTTAGCTGCCTGTGTACCCTTGCCTGCGCCCGGAGGTCCGAGCAAAATAGCTCTTAACATTTTTTTCTCCTCTCTTTCCTGTACAATATTTTACTTGAGAAATCCTTGATAATTTCTCATCAGCATCTGATTTTCCAGTTGCTGAACTGTATCAAGTGCAACTCCAACCATGATCAGGAGAGATGTTCCTCCAAATGCAAGGTTATTAAGCGGAGTGAACTGATTTATTATAGTAGGCAATGTCGCTACTGCTGCTAGGAAAATTCCGCCAGCTAGACAAAGCCTTGACATAATTCTTGATAAATATTCTATTGTTGCCATTCCCGGTCTAATTCCCGGTATAAATCCACCATTTGCTCTCATCTGGTCCGCAACCTCTTTTGGATTAAAAGTTATAATCGTATAGAAGTATGTAAACATCATGATGAGCAGGACATTTAATACTGCGTAAACCCATACTCCAGGATTACCTGATGGCGATAGGTATTTTGTTACAAAATCTGTAAATTTAGTTCCTGGGAAGAAATATGTGATTGTCAGCGGAAATTGTAAAAGGGAAAGAGCAAATATAATTGGAATTACTCCTGCCTGATTTACTTTCATCGGTATGTGAGTAGATTGTCCACCATACATCTTTCGTCCAACTACTCTCTTAGCATATTGAACAGGAATTTTTCTGACACCCTGTTGCATCTCAATAACCACCATAACTATCAATATAGATATAATGACGATTGCGATTATTGCTATAATGCTTAATTCTCCACCCTTAATTTTAACAGATAATCCTCTTATCATAGTAGGAATTCTAGCTACAATTCCTCCAAATATTAAGAGTGAAATACCATTGCCAACACCCTTATCATTTATCTCTTCACCTAGCCACATTAGGAAGGTAGATCCAGCTGTCAATATTACAATAATTGTAATCATTGTAAAGGCATTCGGATTGATAATCGCTTTTCTGAACAATCCGATAGTCAAACCTATTGCTTGAATCAAGGCAAGTACAACGGACATATACCTTGTGATTTGAGCCATCTTTTTACGGCCCTCTGCCCCTTCTTTGGCTAACCTCTCAAAATATGGAAAAGCAACCGTAAGAAGTTGAACAATGATTGATGCTGTAATATAAGGTGTAATACTCAATGCGAATATTGTGAAATTGCTGAATGCACCACCGGAAAATAGATCAAATAGATCGAAAAGTCCTGTCTCTCCACTGAACATTTGTGCAAGATAAGCTCTGTCAATTCCTGGAACAGGAATATTTGAGCCAATCCTATATACGAGGAGCATCAAAAGTGTGAATATTATCTTGCTTCTTGTTTCCTCAATCTTCCATGCCTTAGAGAGCGTTTTCAGCAAATACATAGCTTAAATAACCTCTACCTTTCCGCCTGCTTTCTCAATCTTTATAGCGGCACTCTTAGTAAATTTTGCGGCTTTTACAGTTAATTTCTTTTCTATTTCTCCATTGCCTAGAACCTTAACTCCGTCCTTTGCCTTTTTGATTATTCCTGCTTCTTTTAAGGAGTTAAAATCAACAACCGATCCATCTTCAAACTTATTAAGCACGCTAACATTTATCTCAGCATATTCCTTTGCAAAGCGATTTGTAAAACCCCTCTTAGGAATACGCCTATATAATGGCATCTGTCCGCCCTCAAATCCAAGTCTGACGCCACCGCCACTTCTTGAATTCTGACCGTTCATACCTCTTCCGGATGTCTTACCCTGTCCGGTTCCAGTTCCACGACCTCTTCTCTTGCGATTCTTTGTTGAATTCTCAGCCGCCTTCAATTCATGAAGTCTCATCTCTATGCACCTCCTTATAGTTCTTCTACTTTAAGAAGATGCGAAACCTTCGTAATTGCTCCACGAGTTGCTGGTGAATCCATAAGCTCTACTGAATGGTGTAGCTTACGCAAACCGAGTGCTTCAACAGTCTTCTTCTGCTTAGGTGAAGAACCAATAGTGCTGCGAACTAGTGTAATTCTTAGCTTCTTATCCATGTTCTTCCTCCTTATCCTAATATCTCTTCAGGCGTTTTTCCACGACGCTTAGCTACTTCTTCAAGTGTGGTTAGATTCTTTAGCCCTACAAGTGTAGCTAAAGCCATATTACCAGTGTTGCTTGAACCTAAAGACTTAGCTCTTACATCTTTTACTCCTGCTGCCTCAAGTACCGTTCTTACAGATGAACCTGCAATAACTCCTGTACCAGGTGCTGCCGGCATAATTAGAACTCTGCCTGCTCCAAATACTCCCGTAATCTGGTGAGGAACCGTAGTGCCTACCGTTGGGACATATATTAATTTCTTCTTAGCATCTTCTGTTGCTTTTCTTACTGCTTCAGGAATTTCCTGAGATTTTCCAAGACCGATACCAACATGGCCAGCCCCATCACCTACTACAACAGTTACACTGAATCTCATGTTACGACCACCTTTTACAGTCTTTGCAACACGCCTAATGTTTACTATTGTCTCAGTAAGCTCCAGCTTGGATGCATCTATTCTAGTACGCATTCCTTTTCCTCCCTTTTAGAATTTCAATCCTGCTTCACGAGCACCTTCTGCAAGCTCTTTGACTCTTCCGTGGTAAATATATCCACCTCTGTCAAATGCTACTTCTTCGATACCCTTTGCAATTGCTCTTTTGCCAAGTTCTAATCCAACCTTCTTTGCAGCCTCTTTATTGCCTGTCTTTGTGAAATCTCCCTTGATTTCCTTATCAAGTGTAGAAGCGGAAACAATTGTATTTCCATTCACATCATCAATAATCTGAGCCGAAATATTGTTATTTGACCTATAAACGCTGAGCCTTGGCTTATCGGGAGTACCAGATACATCTTTTCTTACTCTTTTGTGCCTCATTAGGCGTCTGTCATTTCTACTTGCTTTTGCCATATCTTATCCTCCCTTCTTATGCGGTTGCTCCGCTCTTTCCTTCCTTCTTATGAATAACTTCTCCGTCGTAGATAATTCCCTTACCCTTATATGGTTCAGGCTTTCTCCACTTTCTTATATTAGCTGCGTAATTTCCAACGAGCTCCTTATCAATACCCTTGACTATAATTGTATTTGCGTCAGGACATTCTGTGGTTATTCCATCAGGATCTACCATCTCAACAGGATGTGAAAGTCCAAGCTTGAGGACAAGTTTATTGCCCTGCTTTGTTGCAGAGTATCCAACACCATTTACAGTCATCTTCTTTTCATAACCCTCGGTAACTCCAACTACCATGTTATGAATTAAAGCTCTTGCAAGACCGTGTTGCTCCTTGTCTTTTCTGTTGTCACTTGGTCTAATTACTGAAAGGGAATTTTCATTAAGCTCTACCTTGAGATTATCTGCTATCTTGCAATTAGCTTCTCCCTTAGGTCCCTTTATTTTAATAATATTAGCATCTGTTGATACCTCTACGCCGGCAGGTATATCAACAGGTTTTAGTCCTATTCTACTCATAATACACCCCCTACCAAACGTAGCAAATAACTTCTCCACCGACTCTTTCTTTTCTAGCTTGTTTGTCGGTGATAACACCCTTAGATGTTGATATTATAGCTATTCCTAAGCCGCCCAGTACCTTTGGCACCTGATCTGCCTTAGCATATACTCTAAGACCTGGCTTAGATATTTTCTTTATTCCGATAATTGTGCGTTCTTTGTCATAACCATATTTGAGATCAATTTTAATTGTTCCCTGAGCATTATCATTTACAACCTTATAATCGGTAATAAAACCCTCATTCTTCAAAATTTCAGCAATAGATTTTTTCATCTTAGATGCCGGAATTTCAACTGAGTTATGACCAGCCGTATTTGCATTTCTAATTCTTGTTAGCATATCTGCTATTGGGTCTGTCATTGCCATAACAGTAATTTCTCCTTTCCTCGCGTGGTTCCCGCACCATTAACTAGGCGACAGGCCTTCGCAAACAAATCCTACCAGCTTGATTTTTTTACGCCGGGGATCTCTCCTTTATAAGCAAGCTCTCTGAAGCATACACGACAAATTCCGTATTTCTTCAAGACAGAGTGAGGTCTTCCACAAATCTTGCATCTCGTGTAAGCTCTTGTCTTATACTTTGGTTTTCTCTGCTGCTTAACCTTTAGTGAAGTCTTAGCCATTTTTCCTCCTTCTCCTTCTTGCTATTTAGCGAACGGCATACCTAGAAGCTCAAGTAAAGCCATAGCTTCTTCGTCAGTATTAGCTGTAGTTGTAAAAACAATATTCATTCCTTTTACTGTCTCTACTTCATCATATACTATCTCAGGGAAAATTAGCTGTTCTCTAATTCCCATTGAATAATTACCTCTGCCGTCGAATGAGTTCCTACTTACTCCCTTGAAGTCTCTTACTCTAGGAAGGGAAAGGTTGAAAAGCTTGTCTGCAAAGTTATACATATTATCGCCTCTAAGCGTAACTTTAGCTCCAACTGGCATACCCTGTCTAACCTTGAAATTAGCAATAGACTTTCTAGCCTTTGTAACAACAGGTCTTTGACCGGTTATCTTTGCGATTTCCTTAACGGCACTGTCCAAAATCTTTGCATTTTCCTTTGCTTCTCCAAGGCCCATGTTGATTGTGATCTTTTCTAGCTTTGGAACCTGCATAGGATTCTTATATCCGAACTTTTCTGTCAGAGCTTTAACCACATCGGTCTTATACTTGTTTCTTAATCTGATTTCCAATGTTTCTCCTCCTTTCCTAGTCTATTACGGTGCCGGACTTCTTTGACACTCTTACTTTCTTCCCATTTTCAAACTTATATCCGATTCTTGAACCCTTCTTCTCTTTAGCATCATAGTACATTACATTTGACGCATCGATTGGTCCTTCGATATGTTTGATTTCAGCCGGTGATTTCTGGGTAGCCTTTGCGTGCTTTGTCTGCATATTAACTCCCTCAACCACAACCTTGTTTTTCTTTGGTAGTACTTTCTTTACTTTGCCGGTCTTACCCTTATCCTTACCGGAGATAACTACTACCGTATCATCTTTTTTAATCTTCATAATAGCTAACCTCCTATAGAACTTCCGGTGCAAGAGAAACTATCTTCATATATCCTGTATCTCTTAGCTCTCTGGCAACCGGTCCAAAAATACGAGTACCGACTGGTGTCTTGTCATTTTTATCTTTGATAATAACTGCAGCATTCTGATCGAACTTTACATAGCTTCCGTCAGTTCTTCTCATTCCTCTCTTGCTTCTAACAACTACAGCCTTAACAACATCGCCCTTCTTAACAACTCCGCCCGGTGTTGCATCTTTAACCGCACAAACAATCACATCTCCGATATTGGCATATTTGCGTCCGGTTCCTCCTAATACGCTGATACATAGGAGTTCTTTTGCTCCGGAGTTGTCGGCAACCCTTAATCTGCTTTCTGTCTGTATCATTTTTGCCGCCTCCTTACTTAGCCTTTTCTATGATTTCAACAAGTCTCCATCTCTTATCCTTTGAAAGAGGTCTTGTTTCCATAATTCTAACCTTATCACCTATGCCACACTCATTATTTGCATCATGAATTTTGAACTTCTTAGTCCTCTTGATTGCTTTGCCATAAAGAGAATGTCTTACATGCTCACGAGTTGCTACTACTGCAGTCTTATCCATCTTATCACTTGTAACGATACCAACTCTGGTCTTGCGTCTATTTCTTTCTTCCATAGTTTACATCCTCCTTTCTATTATGCGTTCTTCTCTTTTGCTTGTTCATTCTCTCTGATGATAGTCTTAACTCTCGCAATATCTCTGCGAACTTCTCTCATCTTTACTGGATTCTCAAGCTGTCCTGTAACATGTTGAAATCTTAGATTGAAGAGTTCCTGTTTCATTCTTGCGAGCTCTGCAGTTCTCTCCTGATCTGTCATTTTTCTTATCTTGTTCAAATCCATTATTCGTCACCATCCTTTTTCTGCTCGTGTCCTTTGACGACGAATTTGCACTTGATAGGCAATTTATATGAAGCAAGTTTTAAAGCTTCCTTTGCCTTCTCTTCGCTAACTCCTGAAATCTCAAACATAACTCTTCCTGGTTTTACAACTGCTACCCAGTATTCAGGTGCACCTTTACCAGATCCCATACGAACTTCTGCCGGCTTCTTAGTGACAGGTTTATGTGGGAAAATCTTTATATATACATTTCCGCCTCTTTTTATGGACCTAGTCATGGCAATTCTCGCTGCTTCGATCTGCTTTGAATCGATCCATGCACACTCCTCAGCCATGAGCCCATATTCTCCATATGTAACGGTGTTACCCTTAGTTGCAACACCTTTCATTCTGCCTCTGTGGACTCTTCTGCGTTTAACGCGCTTTGGCATTAACATGGCAAGTCTCTCCTTTCTCTACGCTTCCGTTTCAACCTCAGGTTTTTTCGCCTCTACCACTTCAGGCTTTGGCTCTTCCTTAGGTGTCTTTCTCACTCTTGTTGTTGCCGGTTTTGCTTCCGGTCTAGCGTCACGCCTGTCATTTCTCTTGTTAAATGACCTCTTGCGATCTCTTCTGTCATTTCTTCTGCCCTTACGGTCTTTTCTGTCGTTTGTCTTTTCTGTTGCTACAGGGCTCTTTAATCCCTTATCTAGGATTTCGCCGTGATTTATCCAGACTTTAACTCCAATTTTTCCGTATGTTGTGTCAGCTTCTGCAAAACCGTAGTCAATGTCAGCTCTCAGCGTATGTAGAGGTACATTACCTTCGCTATATTTTTCGCTTCTAGCAATTTCCGCTCCGCCAAGTCTACCTGAGCAAAGAATCTTTATACCCTTAGCGTCTGCCTTCATGGTCTTTTGGATTGCCTGTTTCATCGCTCTTCTAAATGAAACTCTTCTCTCAAGTGCCTGTGCAACGCTTTCAGCAGTTAGTTGTGCATCTAGTTCAAATCTTCTTACTTCTTCAATTGAGATTTCAACTTTTTTGCCAGTCATCTTCTCAAGATTTTTCTTTAGCTCGTCTATACCTTCTCCTGACCTTCCAACAACCATACCAGGTCTTGCTGCAAGCATAGTTACCTTTATCTGTGTTGCCGCTGGTCTTTCGATAAGTATATTTGCCACTCCGGCTGCATATAATTTCTTTTTGATATAATTTCTAATCTGGTTATCTTCTGCAAGGAAGTTTGCAAAATCCTTTTTGTTGGCATACCATTTTGCATTCCAGTCCTTATTGATACCAACTCTTAAGCCATGTGGATTAACTTTCTGACCCATCTGGTGAACCTCCTTCTACTTCTTTTGCCGCTTTAGCTGTCATTTCAGTTCTCTCTTTGAGAGTTACACCGATGTGGCTACTTCTCTTGAATATCATCGATGCTCTGCCCTGAGCTCCTGCTCTATAGCGTTTCATCGTTGGTCCCTGATTAGCAAATACCTCAGCGACATATAAATCGTCGGGGTTCATATCAAAGTTGTTTTCTGCATTTGCAGCCGCAGACATAACAACCTTTTCAATGAGCTCAGCTCCCTTTCCAGGAGTAAATTTCAATATTGTCAATGCCTCATTTAGGTCTTTTCCTCTTACCAAATCAGCAACAGGCTTTAGTTTGCTTGGAGACATCCTGACATATTTAGCAATTGCTTTTGCTTCCATATCTCTTTACCTTCTCCTTTCCTACTTTTTAACTACCTTGTCACCGGAATGACCTTTGAATGTTCTGGTAGGTGCAAATTCGCCAAGCTTATGTCCTACCATATCTTCTGTTATATATACTGGTACATGTTTGCGTCCGTCGTGAACTGCAATCGTGTGTCCAACCATCTGAGGGAAAATCGTAGATGCTCTTGACCACGACTTAATAACTTGTTTTTCATTCGCCTCATTCATCGCTTCGATTCTCTTAAGAAGTTTCGCATCGACAAATGGTCCTTTTTTAAGCGATCTTGACATTGTCTACTCCTTTCCTACTTTCCATCTCTTCTTCTAACAATATATTTATCTGAAGATTTCTTCTTCTTTCTTGTCTTATATCCAAGTGCAGGCTTACCCCAAGGTGTAACAGGACTCTTTCTACCGATAGGAGTTCTACCTTCACCACCGCCGTGTGGGTGGTCATTAGGGTTCATAACAGAACCTCTGACTGTAGGTCTGATACCCATATGTCTCTTTCTTCCTGCCTTACCTATATGGATATTTCCATGCTCCTCATTTCCTACTTCTCCGATTGTAGCTCTGCAGTTAGACCTTACCATTCTAACTTCTCCGGATGGAAGCCTTACCTGTGCGTAATCTCCCTCTTTTGCCATGAGCTGAGCACCGTTACCTGCTGCCCTTACAAGCTGAGCACCTTTACCCGGTTTGAGTTCAATGTTGTGAATAATTGTACCTACCGGTATATTAGCAATTGGAAGTGCATTTCCTACCTTGATGTCTGAATCTGCACCTGAGACGATTACATCTCCTACTCCCAGTCCATCAGGAGCGATGATATATCTCTTTTCTCCGTCTGCATAGTATAAAAGTGCAATATTTGCCGACCTGTTAGGATCATATTCGATTGTCTTAACTGTTGCCGGAATATTGTCCTTATTTCTCTTGAAATCTATGATTCTATATTTCGGTCTTGTGCCTCCACCTCTGTGTCTTACTGTAATCTTTCCTCTTGCATTTCTACCTGAATGCTTTTTTAGAGTTACTGTAAGGGACTTTTCGGGCTTATCTGCCGTTATTTCTTCAAAAGTTGAAACGGTCATGCCTCTTAAGCCCGGGGTAGTCGGTTTGTATTTTTTAATTCCCATTTTCCTACATTCCTCCTTTTATTAGAGCCCCTGGAAGAGTTCAATCTCTTTGCTGTCCTCCGTGAGAGTAACAATTGCCTTCTTATATGAAGATGTCATTCCCTGAGTTCTGCCCATTCTCTTCTTTTTACCATTAACATTCATGATGTTTACTTTTTTAACATCTACGCCGAAGATTTCTTCAACTGCCTTTCTTACTTCCGTCTTATTGCAGTTAGCATTGACCTTAAATAAGTACTTCTTGTCTTCAGCAAGGTCCATGCTTAACTCGGTAATGATAGGCCTTTCAATTACATCGTAACCCGTCTTCATTATGCATATACCTCCTCAATCTTCTTTGCAGCATCCTTTGTGAGGATGAGGCTGTAATGGTTAACTATCTCATATACATTCATTGTGCTTACAAGTGCTGTTCTAACACCTTTGATATTAGATGCAGACCTTATGATATTTTCATCTTTTTCGCTTGTAACGATAAGAGCTTTCTTCTCTGCTTTTACAGCATCTAGCATCTTAATCATGTCCTTGGTCTTAGGTGCTTCAAACTTTATGCTGTCAATTACGATTAACTCGTCCTCTTTAAGCTTACTTGACAGTGCAGACTTTAGAGCGAGTCTTTTTACCTTCTTAGGGATTGAATATCTGTAGTCCCTAGGCTTTGGTGCAAATACCACTCCTCCGCCAATCTGTGAAGGGTCTGTTGAGCTTCCCTGTCTATGTCTGCCTGTTCCTTTCTGTCTGAATGGCTTACGACCTCCGCCTCTAACTTCTCCTCTGTTCTTGGCAGATTGGGTTCCCTGTCTCTGGTTTGCCAAGTAATTCTTTATTGTGTCATGTACGGCGTGTTCATTTGGCTCTATAGCGAAAATTTCATCTGCAAGCTCAATATCGCCAACTGCCTTGCCTGACATATCCAGCATTGTTACCTTTGCCATTTTAGTTCCTCCTTTCTGCCTTTACTACTTATCCTGACCTTTGATCGCATATCTTACCTTGACAATTCCACCTTTTTTGCCCGGAATTGCTCCCTTAACGAGCATGATATTGCGATCTTCTATAACTTTTACAAGAACTACATTCTGAACGGTAATCTTATCTCTACCCATTCTTCCCGGTGCCTTATTGCCCTTGAATACCCTTGATGGATATGTACCTGCGGCAAGTGCACCGGCAAGCCTCTTGTGCTTAGAGCCGTGAGTCATAGGTCCTCTTCTGTGGCCATGCCTCTTAATATTACCTTGAGTTCCCTTACCCTTTGATGTTCCTGTTACATCGAGCTTTGAGCCCTCTTCAAAATCAGCAACTGTGATTTCCTGTCCTACTTCATATGTTTCACCATCTTCGACTCTAAATTCAGTCAAATATTTCTTAGGTGCGACATTTCCCTTTTCAAAATGTCCTGTCATGGGTTTGTTAACTCTATGATGCTTCTGGTCTTCATATCCAACCTGAACTGCGTTATATCCGTCAGTCTCTTCGGTCTTAACCTGAACAACTACCTCAGGACCAGCCTCAATTACAGTCACCGGTACGACATTTCCATCTTCTGTGAAAATCTGTGTCATGCCGATTTTCTTTCCAATTAGTGTTTTCATAATTTCCTCCTACTTTGTTTACAGCGGATCGCTCCGGTTTGGACTAACCCTCTCGTGCGATCTTACTAAATGAGTTAGAGCTTGATTTCAATATCAATTCCTGCAGGCATATCGAGCCTAGTCAATGCGTCTGTTGTCTTTGTTGTCGCATTTGTAATGTCGATGAGTCTTTTGTGTGTTCTCTGCTCAAATTGCTCTCTGCTGTCCTTATACTTGTGAACGGCTCTGATTATCGTCACAACTTCTTTCTCAGTCGGTAGTGGAATTGGTCCAGATACCTCCGCTCCTGTCTTTTTTGCAGCTTCTACAATCTTTGCAGCACTCTTATCGAGCAGTGCATGGTCGTAAGCCTTCAGTCTGATTCTGATCTTTTGTAATTCACTCATTTCTAACCTCCGTTTGTACTGTTTTCGCTATGCTTGTACAGGATTTCGCCTTATTTACACTTATTCGTGCGTTTCCTCATTCCTTGCACAATACAAAATACAAAGCGAACCCTTCGCCCTCATCTTGTGAGGACAATTCTCAGTGAAAGTTCCCCGATAGCACGGCAATCTCCCACTTCTTCGCCTTAAACAAGCCTTGTAATTATACTATGCCTTATTATAAATCGCAAGTAGTTTTTTAAAAAAATTTTAGCATTTATTTGATATTTTTAATATTGTCTCCTCTATTTTTCAAGCTCTATAGAGGTTAAGTCTTAACACTCTTTCTGGCGTTTCTAGTACGCTATTATTCCTTAGTATTATTTCCATATACAAAGTCGAATAACTCACTAATTGCTGCATAAAGCTCCTCTTTTTTTATTCTTTTAACCGCTTCCGCAATCTCCTTTGCTGTAATATAACGCACGATAATTTCACGATTCCTAAATGAATATGGTTTAAAAAACTCATCTTCGTCCTTTATGATTCCCCTCGCATCTGCATAATTCTTAACACCATCTTCATCTATCCTCGTAGCGTAGGCATGAACTATCATCTTATTTGACTTCCTAATCATTACCTCGCCTCGCCATTCCGGCATTTTTTTCAAAAAATAAACGAGGTAAAGATTGCAATAACCATGCAAAAATTCCTCGACATTGTGATTTCCTCCGAACTTAACCGAATATAACGGATTAGTTTTTTTATTATTTTTATTGTTTTTATTCTTTGTATTTATTGATGTTTTTAAAAAATTTAATAATCGCATTTTTATTCTTCAAAAAACTAAAGCCTTAGATTATCCCATTTTCCCTTTATTAAAACAAATTAAAAATTTAACTAATCGCATTTTGCTTTATTAAAATAAATTTAAAACAATCTAATTTTATAAGTCCACAATAAAACAAGCCACGAGCTACATCTTTTGAAATTAATTCAAGATATAAAATAGAATTCAAACTACATCTTTTGAAATGCCGATCTCTTGCCTACCTCGTATTTAATCTTTTCAATATCAAGGGTGGTGAATTCGCCATCTTTATATAAAATTTTTCCATCAACCATAGTCATTCTCACATCTCGACCTGATGATGAATATACTATGTTATTGATGAGATTATCCCTAGGATTCATGCTCGGCGACTCTATATCAATCGCTATGATGTCCGCCCTGTTTCCCACTTTAAGGCTTCCGCACGATTCTCTCCCCTGTGCAATCGCCCCATCTATGGTCGCACTCTTAATCACTTCTTCAGCTTTCATTCTAGCCGGATTCTTGCTCTTATATTTTCCAAGCAAGGCAAATATCTTCATCTCTTCAAAAAAATTTAAGCTATTATTGCTTGAAGCTCCGTCCGTTCCAATTGCAACTCTAATTCCTTCATCAAACAATTTATTAACATCGCAGATTCCGCTTGCAAGTTTCAAATTGCTCACAGGGCAACTTGCTACTGTTACCTTTTTATCTCTAAGAATCTCTCTATCCCTGTCATCTAACCATACGCAGTGAGCCGCCGTCACCTTAACATCGAAAACGCCATTCCTTAGAAGCAGTTCTACCGGACTTATTCCGCCATATCTCCTCCTGCACTCGATTACTTCTCTCTCTGTTTCTGCAAGATGTATATGTGTTCTCAGATTGTTTTCAATTGCATAATCTGCGACAGCTTTGATAGTGGGTTCATCATTTGTATATTCCGCATGAAGTGAGGCATCGACTATTATCCTGCCTGAACCTATGCCTTGGAAGCTCTCATTTGTATACACCATCTCCTTGAATGTAATATCATCATGAGGATTTACGCGAGATGTATTTGAAACTGACCTTGATATATTTGCTTTCATTCCGCTATCAAGCACTGCCTTGGCTAGACCGTCTGTAAGAAAATACATATCGGTTGTGGAAACAATTCCATAGCTCATAGATTCTGCCATTGATAGAAGAGAGCCCCAGTATACATCTTCCCTATTCAAGGTTTTTTCGAATGGAAAAATCTTGTCATATAGCCACTCATGAAGCTCTAAGCCTTCTCCATATCCACGAAGTAGCGACATCGGAGAATGTGCATGGGAATTATAAAATCCAGGCAGGAGAAGCAGGCCTTTACCGTCAATACTTTCCTCTTCTTTATCTTTATCTTGATTTTGATTAGGACATTTCTCCCCAATATAGGTTATAATTTCATCTTCTGTTTTAAGATAGATATTATTTCTGATTTGAAAATTTTCATCAAGAATAGAAATGTTTTTAAATAACATCGCAAATCTCCTCTACTGAATAGAGTTTTTTATGATTATAATTTTAATAGGTGCGTTTAAATTGTATGCTGTTAATTCATATGGTTTTTACTAATACGCTGTTTATTTATATGCGTTTAATTCATACGATTTTAACTCATACGCTTTTGATAAAAATGCCTATCTTCTAGCCCGGTGGCCATATCATCTTCCTCTTTCCGAGGATATGAATATGTAGGTGCTTTACAGTTTGCTGTCCATCTTCTCCGCAGTTTATTACCACCCTATATCCATTGTTCAGTTCAAGGATTTTTGCAATATGCTTAATCTTAAGCATCATATGCGAAATAAGTGAGCTATGTTCTTCTGTTAGCTCGTCCATTGAAGATATATGGACCTTTGGAACCATAAGAACATGAACCGGTGCCATAGGTGAAGCATCTTTAAATACCATTATAAGTTCGTCTTGATACACGATCTCTGCCGGAATTTCACCATTTGCAATTTTGCAAAAAATGCAATCACTCATCAAATTCTCCTTTCTATATCTAAAGCAATATCTATTTATCTAAGCCAATGTATAATATTTTTCCATCTTTATATCTAAAGCAATTTATAATGTTTTTCGCCTATAAATTTAACGCAATTTATAATTTCTTTTGTCCGCCAAGGCTATTCTATAATTTCTGTTTGGGCTAAGCACCCGTCCTCATAAGCTTCGATAATTCTCACATCATAAAATTTGCCTGTTTTAATTTTTTTATCCCTGTCAAAAATATATGCCTTGATATAATTTCCAGTATATCCGGTGACATAATCTCCAGCCCTTTCCTCGGTAAGAACTCTCTCCACTGTCATCTTATTTTTATTTATAAAATTTAGTGAAACCTTTGACGCCTCGCTTATAAGCTTATCAATTCTCCTATTTTTTATATCGCTATCAACTCTATTTTTAAATGAGGCTGCCTTCGTTCCCTTCCTTGGGGAGTATTTAAAAGCGTGCACCCTGCAAAACTCAGCCTCAGATAGAAGGGTAAGTGAATCCTCGAAGTCTTTTTCACCTTCTTCAGGAAAACCAACTATTATGTCTGTACTTATCCCATATAATGGGTCATAATCTCTTATTGCCCTAACAATTTCCAAATATCCATTTCTATCATAGGTTCTATTCATCTTTTTGAGGATATTTGTACTTCCGCTCTGAGCCGAAAGATGGAGATGCCTTGCGAGCTTGTCATATCCTATAAGGCTCATTACATCATCTTTATTAACCACCGTAGGCTCAAGTGAGCTAAGCCTTATTCTGAAATCGCCCTCAATTTCATCTATCTTCTCTATTAGCTCAGAAAGCGGATACCTGCCATTTTTTTCAAAATCAAATCCATAAAGTGCTGTATTTATGCCCGTTAAAACAATTTCTTTAACACCATTTTCAAGAAGCGAATGTACCTCTAAAATAATGTCCTCTAAAGACCTGCTCCTTATCCTTCCTCTCGCAAATGGAATCATGCAATATGAGCAAAATCTGTTGCACCCTTCCTGTATCTTAATATACGCTCTAGTTCTACCTGAGGCTATGCCTGAGCTAATTCCCATGTCCTCGTAGCAATTTAAATCTTCTAAAGGCAGTACGCTAACTATTTTTTCATGAGATTTGATGTCTATCAGCCTATGCACAGTTTCATAAATTGTAGATTTTAAATTATTTCCGATTACAATATCGACATCATCAATTTTTTCCACTTCTTCTGACGCAACCTGTGCATAGCAACCTGTCACGACGATGAGTGCATCTTTATTAATTTTCTTCTTTCTTCTTATAATCTGCCTAGATTTTCTGTCAGCTATTCCCGTTACGGTGCAGGTATTTATTATATAAACATCTGCAAATTCATTTTCACCTGCGATTTCATCTCCATGCGACTCAAATTGTTCTGAGATAAGTTCGGACTCATACTGATTTACCTTGCAACCAAGGGTGTGAATAGACACTTTTAACTTGCCCATGCTTTTCATCAAATAGTTCCGCCTCCTATGAACTCTCTCAATATAGAATCATTATTTATATAATTATCTTCTGTCATCTTCGATACATATCTAAGCTCTCTCAAAAGCCTTGATGCAGCCGAATACTCAGGGGAATCCTCCTTGACTTTTTTAAGAAGAGGCTCTGCATATTTTTTTATAACTGCCATTTCGTATAAATGTACTGAATTAAAGAAAATATCTGCCTCATGAGTGTATGGGAATATGTTTACACTTTCAGCCTCATGGACCTTAGACCACCTTTTGAGTGTCTCCTCTGCTGTATGATCTCTTGTCCTTGCGTCTCTAATAATTCTTCTGAAAATTCTAGTGTCCGTTGCTGGAATTCTATTATGTGCATCCAAATTAAGCTGGGTAAGAGGACTTATGTATATTTTGAATTTCTCAGAGTCATCAATCTCGCCTGTCAATGCGTGGTTAAATGCGTGTATTCCTTCGACGATTATCGGTTGACCGCTTTCAAGTCTCGTCATTCTCTTTCCAAACTTCTTATGCCCTGTAATAAAATCAAATATAGGCATATCAACTTCTTTGCCAAAAAGCAAATCGTTCATATTGTTGTTGAAAAGGTCTATATCTACGGCATCTATTGACTCAAAATCATATTCGCCATTCTCATCTCTTGGCGTGTCTTCCCTCTCAACGAAATAATCGTCGGTGCCTATATATAGAGGCCTAAGCCCATTAACCATAAGCTGGATAAGAAGCCTTCTTGCAAAAGTGGTCTTTCCTGATGAAGATGGCCCGAGAATGAGAATCATCCTCTTCTTTTCTTCTGTAATTCTATTTGCAATCTGAACTATCTTCTTGTCGTGCAAAGCTTCGCTAAGCTGAATAATGGTGCGACTTTTCTCTTTATCCAAGGTTGCATCGTTTAAGTCAGCCATATAATTTATGCCTAGTAAGCTTTTCCACTCAGCTTGTTCAACAAAAGCGTTGTAGACAATGTAGTCATCTTCAAATCTTGGTATTGAATGTGGGTCTGATGGGTGAGGATACCTTAGCAATATTCCATCTCTATATCTCATAAGTTCAAAATTGTTAAGGTAGGAAGTCGATGGAACAAGGTAGTTATAGAAAAATTCGCTATATCCATCTAAGGAATATATTTTGATTGTTTCATCATTTGCAAGCTTGTTAAGTAGCCTTGATTTATCATCAAGTCCTTCTTCCTCAAGTAGTTTTTTTCCTTCTTCTCTCGTAAATTCACGACTTATAATTGGAATATCATCTTCTACGAGCTTCTTCATTCTTTGATATATCTTGGCAACTTGCTCTTCATCTACCTTTTCATCATAGGTTATATAAAGTCCGTCATTAATAGACGCTCTAACCCTCATGCCAGGCTTATCGCCAAGCAGATCGGAAGACGCCTTGAGTAGCAATAAGGTCAAACTGCTCTGATATGATAGATATGCTTCATTATTTGTAATATCCAAAAATTCTATTGTTTCGCCGTCTTGAACCACATAGTCAAGTGGCACGATATGGTTGTTAGCCATGGCGATAACCACATCATTTTTAAATTTATCCCTATATTTTAAATAGAGTTCTTCTATCTTTATGCCTTTATCTATCTCAATATTTTCATATGTACCGCTAGGGTCTCTTTTTATCTTCACCATCATTATTGATGCCTCCAAATTCGTTTATATAAACTTAGTTATGAAGTTTATCACAGTGATAAATAAGGGTCAAGCACGCTGAAATTCCAAGTCTTTAATCATTGCCTTGATACGCCGTATTCATCTTTGATTCTGCTATATATAAAACACCTGCTGTTAGAGAGTTGCCTTGTATTAGCATTTATATTTGGGGAATAAAATTATAGATTCTTATAATTAAAGTTCCCCAAAGTTTATAATTAGATAGTTTTCCAACAATTGTTTTTCATAAAATTAGAAATAATAGCTATGTCATTTCCCTCATAATACTTTACAAGTAGCTTTTTAAATTCTGGAACTTCTTTTTTTGGAATAACCAAAAAACCACCTCCATGGGATATTAAATAGTGGTTAGCAAAAATAACAGATGCCCTCTTATTCCCATCAAGGAAAATCTGTGTCTTCATACAATATAGGCATAATTTGATTGCAATATTAATTACTTCGTCAGCTTCTTCAGTAATCTCTTTTATTTTATCTTTAACATCTATTTCAATTGGCAATGGAGGTACATAAGATGAGCCTCCAATAGTAACAGGAACTCCGCGTATACGACCTCCTTCAGCGAAAAAGCCCTCATTAACAAGACTCGCAATATGACTAAGCATATAATAGTCTGATTTGCTCGCAATTACATCTCTATCTAATATAAACTCCCATGCGTGTTTAAGATTTAAAATTTTTTGTACATCGGTTGCTGTCATGCCGGTAACTTTTCCATTATCTATGATTTCTTCTGTTTGAGGAAAAGATGTTGCTACTCCCTCTAGTACAGCCTGATCATAAATATTCATCTTCATATTTGCTCTCGCAAATGCAATATTAATTATAACCTCAATAGATAATTCATCTTCAGAGTATCCACTATCAGCTAGTTGCTTTTCTATATGTCTTAGTTTCTTCCTTATTTCTCGTATTTCTCTAGCATTACGAAGCAGTAAATTATAGAGTTCTTCGGTATACACGCCAACATATGTTGATGTCAATTTGCCAGCAACTCGTTTTCTTATATATAAATATTTTCGATCGCCACGCTCTTTAATTTCTGGTGTGCCATCATAAGGCATCAAATTCAATCTTGTATGAAGATCAGCACGCCTTCTGAGTAATTCTTGTATTTCGTTATATTTTATAGTCATTGCTTTCTCTCCCTTGGGGAACTTTTTATTTAATATTATGCCATTTTGTTCCCCAATTTTCAATAATATACATGAAGCTCTTTTTATTTGAAAATTTAAATTAATAAGACGAGTAGATTTTTTTCATCAATTATCTTATCTTTTTCTATATTCATATCTCATGCTTCTTGTCTGCGAATAATTTATATGTTTCCCCACACTTTTTATTCATATATAAATCAATCATAGTCAAGGGTTAATCGCAAACACAAGGAATAATTTTCGTGGCATAATATATTTTTTGTTCCCCAAATTTTAATAATATGCAGGAGCACTTTTTATTTTAATGTCAAAATTAAATTTCACATTTATTAAAATAGGAGCACTTTTATTTTTTAAATGCTAAATAATAAAACGATGACGAGGTGGCTTTGCTAATTTACTTAAAGCCCTCTCATCATCGCTTAGTCTTAATATCTGATATTTTGATATATTATGTTAATTTCTTTCAGATTTAGTATCTTAACTAATCATCAAATAAATATTAGTGTTAATAATTATTTTGATAATCAGATAGGGAAAATTTTGCCTGCTAAATATGCTTCTTAGTTTTAACTGCTACAAATGCCATGCCTATAGTTGAAATAAGTACAGCTAGTGGAATTTCAATTCCATTATCTCCTGTTTGTGGCTTATTAGCATTACCTTTTGCAAGATATTTAGCTTTGATAGTCATATCATGGTCGAAATGCCCAGTCTTGCTTGGACTCCATTTATTAAACTTGTATCCATCATTTGGAACTGCATTATGAATAGGAATTGTTACTTCTTTTGTTGGATTTACAAAATAT